>Ga0307991_1002311_pt1 | contig 12981 bp, 16 predicted proteins | sample EllFjometagen131_FD_203146 | JGI IMG/M metagenome (GOLD analysis project Ga0307991, IMG submission 203146) | Marine microbial communities from Ellis Fjord, Antarctic Ocean - #131 | ecosystem: Environmental > Aquatic > Marine > Unclassified | place: Southern Ocean | collected 2014-10-08
AAGTATGTTTCACTTCTATAATATTCATATCTAGTATCATAATCAATATTACCCCATATTAAGAATAGGAAAGCTTGAAGACCAAATACTAACCCTACTATGCATAAGTCCTTTAATATAAAGACATCACTTTTTTTATTCTTTATTATAATATAGATAGCTCCAATTAATAATGGAGTTATCAAATATGCGACTAGTGGTATTTGAATATTGTATTCAAGAGTCGTTCCCTCAGTTAACCACTTTAAACCAGCTAAACTACTTCCAGCACTAATTGTTTCAAAGTAATCATAATAAATACTATCAGCTAGAACAAACAAAGTCCCAACTAATAATACAAAAATATAGAATATCTTTTGATTTCTACTTCTTTTGAGTAAGAATCCAAATAATCCAACCCAAAATACAATGAAGACAAGATCAAATAACATTCCTAAACTAAAAATACTAATATTAGTCGTTATCATTAGGACAATTCTTAGTATTAACAGATAACCAATTGTATATAAAAAATTATTATATCTTCTTCTTTTCATAGTATCACTCCAATAAGTCTAAATTATTATATCATATTTTTTTATTTAAAAAAACCTAATTAAAGGGATTTTAAAGCAAAAACACTAAAAACTCAACTATAAGTTGCTTGAACATATTTATATCAATGGTAGAATTAAATTATCAAAGGAGGTTAGAGATGTTAAATCTAGAAACCATTGGAAGAAAAATTTCTTCAAGGAGAAAAGCTAAAGGACTAACACAAAGCGAATTAGCTGAAGCACTTTATGTAACTCATCAAGCTGTATCCAAATGGGAAAATGGTAAAAGTATGCCAAGCATTGAAATCTTACTTGAATTAACAACCTTGTTTGATGTCACTATAGATTATTTACTAGATAATTCTGAACTTGTTTCAAACGACTATCAACAAATGTATAAACAATTTAGTAGAAAAGTCGTACTCAGTAAATTCTTAAATAGTGAAGATCCAAATTCCAATGTAGAAAATATTTTTTACTTATTAAACCCCGGGGAAAGAAAATTCGTAATCAACAAAATTATTTCGAACCATTCTACAATTGATACTAAAGTAATCTGGCCATATTTAAATAATAATGAAAGAAAAATTTTTCTCAGTGTTATTCTTTCAAATAAATTTGATTATGACGTATCAAATATTTATCAGTTTTTAAACAATGAAGAAAGAATTTTATGTATGATACAATCTAATGATGGATCTTATAAGTATCCAGTATCTCACACCCATTATAGTATAAGGAGTGATTAAGGATGAGAAACAAATTACAAACTACTAACGATGCAAAAAGCAATTTTCTATACATATATAAATACGGCACAATAGGAATCGATTATATTTTCTGTTGGGACGAGAAAAAAGAATATTAGGAGGAAAAGAGATGAAATATATTACTATGTTACCATTTATGGAACAAGAAGATTTAAAAGAATTAGCTTACCAAGTAATAAACGATGAAGTTAAAGGTGTGAAATTGGTTGTTTTATTCCCGTTTCTAGATCAAAAAACATTAGATGAAATTGTAGATAAACTAATTGAAAAAGGGAACTCAAGAGAATTACAAAGAGCAATCCCGTTTATTTCCGAATCAAAAATCGAAAAGATTCAAGAAGCAATTAAAAACGGAAAACTTCCAGATTTTAAAGAAGAATACTTACTTCCATTCTTAGGACATGATAAGATTAAAGAAATGTTCAAAGATATGATTAAAAAAGCAACTAAAGAAGCAGAAAAAGCTACAAAAGAAGAACCTTTAGTTGATGAAGATCCGTTAGATGTAGAAGATTCAATGGATGAAGAATAATAAATAAAAAAAAAAGAAACCTCGGTTTCTTTTTTTATATAAAAATCATAAAGATTAATCTAACAGTCAAGGCTACAATATAAGCGACAACGAATGGATACACAACACTAAATATAGTCCACTTTGTACTATTTGTTTCACTTCTTATTGTTGCAACTGTAGCAATACAAGGTACATATAAACTAGCAAACACAACGTAAGTTAAAGCTGATAAAGTAGTAAACCCTGATGCTATATCACCCATATATAGAATATTCAAACTTGATACAACTATTTCTTTAGCCAAGAATCCACTAAATAAACTACTAGTAGCTTGCCAATCCCCAAATCCAAGTGGAATAAATATTGGTGAAACAAATCCAGCTATTATACTTAGGAAACTATCTTTAGTTTCAATGTTTATTCCAGCTGGTCCAATATTACTCATTAACCATAAAATTATAGATCCAACCAAGATAAATGTTCCTGCTTTTTTTATGAATCTCTTTGCTTTTTCTAAAGCTTGATATGTTATAGTTCTAAGTTGGGGAACTCGGTAAGGAGGGACTTCAAGTAAGAATTTACTTCCTTTGCCTTTAAAGAATGAAAGACTGAATAGTTTTGCACTAATCAAAGTTACCATTATTCCCAGAATATAAATTCCTAACATTACAAAGGCACGATATTTATCAAAAAACAAACTAATAAATATAACATATATTGGTAGTCTTGCGCTACATGAAATAAAAGGTAAAGTAAGAATAGTTATCATTCTTTCCTTTTTATCAACAATAGTCCTTGTAGCCATAATCGCAGGAACAGTACAACCAAATCCTGTAATTATTGGGATAATACTTTTACCATTAAAGCCAAACTTGCTTAAGAAACGGTCCATTACGATAGCAACACGTGCCATATAACCAGTTCCTTCAAGCAATGCTAGCATAAAGAATAAAACAACAATCTGAGGCAAGAATACTAATATGCCACCTACCCCTGCCATTATTCCGTCAATGACTAATCCATAAGCAAACCCACTTACTCCAAGAAATTCTAATGCTTGGCCTAGGTAATTGACCAATATCTCATCCCAAATATATTCAAAATACCCGGTAAATAAAGCTCCTACACCAAGAAACTTACCGAAACTTATTTGGTAAACTCCTAGCATAATCGCAAAGAAAATAGGAATTCCCCATGCTGGATGAGTTAATACTCTATCTATTCTTTGATTAAAATATTTTGAATGTTCTTTTTCTTCTATTTTTATCATACTTTCATCAACAATCTTGTTGATGAATTCTCTTCTTGTATTAAATATAGCACCTTTTAATGATAGGGCTACTTCATCTTCTATAATCTTATCTTCAACTTCTTTAACCACTGCTCTTATTTTTTCTACTTTGGTTACATCTAAGAATTTGAAAATACCTTCATTACCTTCAAGTATTTGAAGGGCAAGCCATTTCTTTTTAACTTGGACTATATCAAATCTAAGTAAATCATGAATCCTTTGAAGTCCCCATTTAATATGTTGGTGGTAATTTAATTCCAAAGATTTATATACTCTTAGATTTTTAAGTTCATTACTAATTGAGATTTGATCTTCTTTTTTTCTTTCTCTTGCATTAAGGCTTATGGCATTACATCTAAGTTTATTTTTTATTTTTTCTACATCAACTACATACCCATTTGCCCTTAATGCATCCTTTAAATTGAAAACAAGCAAAGTGGGAACACCAAGTTCCAACAATTGCACAGTTAAATGTAGATTTCTTTTTAAATGTGTTGAATCAATAATATTAATGATTCCACTGTATGATTCATTTAACAAGGAATATGTAACTACTCCTTCATCTTCACTAGATGGAGAAACATTATATGTCCCTGGTAAATCAACCAAATTAGCACCTTCATAGTTTTTAATATGATGTACTCTTTTTTCTACAGTTACGCCACTATAGTTTCCAACATGAACATGAGATTGAGTCATGAAATTAAAGAATGTGCTTTTTCCTACATTAGGATTACCCGCAAGTAAATAAATCATTTTCTCACCTCAATATTTAAGGCGTCTTCTTTTCTTAAACAAATTTCAACATCATCTACTTCAATTATGTATAGATTATCATAGGCTAAGACGTTTAATAATATCAAAGGTGCACTATCATAAATCCCTAAATCCATTAATCTTTCCATAAATCTTCTATCAACATTTCTCAGTGATACAATAACAGCTTTTTCGTCTCTTTTTAAATCAGTAATATTCATAAGTACCACTCCTATTAGCATTATAGCAAAATATTTTAATTAAATTAAACAAAATTGTAATTTTTCTAAATAGTCTTACAAAAAAGAAAAAACCAGAGTTATCTGGTTTTACCTAAATTATTAATAAAGCATGCATGATCTTTTCGACAAGTATCTTTATCATAGTGATCACATATTCCTTCAACAACTAGTTGAAGCTTATTTATTGTGAAATCTTTAAAAATTTCATTACCTTTAATAAGATCAAATAATTTACTGTCGTTAATTTCAATAATATTATTGTTTACTTTGCACGTAACATGAATGTGAGAATCAGCACTATGAGATTTATTATCTATTGTTAAATCATAATGTTTTTTCCCATTTATAAATATTTGTGCCACAATTTTATGTTCCAGTAAAAAATCGATATTATTATAAACAGTACCTAAATTATTATACCCTCGTTTTTTTAGCTCTGCATAGATGTCTTGAATGGTTAAATGTTTACCTTCTAATACATCTATAATGGCTCTTCTTTGCTTAGTAATACGTATATTGTTTTTCCTTAATTCTCCAAATACTCTTTCTCTTTCGTCCATATTTATCACCTAACCTATACTAACATTTTTATAAATAAAAGAAAACTCTTATACTCAATAAAAAGAAGAACTATATTAGTTTATCTTTTTATTTTACTTTTTCATTTAGCTTTTTTATGACATATGGTGGAGCAAATTTAGTCAAGTCACCATTAAATAACGCTATTTCCTTTACTGTAGTACTACTTAAAAATATATATTTATTATCCGTCATGAAGAAGATACTATCAATTTCATTATCAAGCACGCGATTAGCATGTGTTAATTGAAATTCATATTCGAAGTCTGTGACAGCTCTAAGTCCACGAATCATATGAGTAGCGCCTAGTTTTTTAGCTTCATACACTGTTAAATCTGAAGAAATACGTACATCAATTTTATCTAAATAATCTTTTAATACTTCTTTAACCATATCAACTCTTTCTTCTGGGTTAAAAAAGGCTTTTTTAGTAGGATGTACACTTATAAGAATAATTAAACGATCAAATACTTTTAATGCTCTTTTAGCTACGTCCATGTGACCATAGGTGATTGGATCAAAACTACCTGGATAAACTGCAACTTTCATTTATATTCCCCATTTCATGAATGAAACTTTTGTAACACCAATTGTTTTTTGCTTATATTCTATTATACCATTATTCTCTTCATCAATAGAATTATTTTTTTCATAAAGACAAACAATAATTCCATCTTCACTAAGAATTTTTCTATCACTAATAATTGATATAACCTGATTAATTTCTTCCATTATGTAAGGAGGATCTAAAAAGATTAAATCAAATTTTTCTTCTGTTTTATATAGATATTCTAAATATCCTGAGTTATATACAATTCCTTCTTCAATTCCTAATGTATCCAAATTAAATTTAATTGTTTTAATAGCAATGTGAAAATTATCAATAAATACAGCTTTGCTGGCACCTCTGCTTATAGCTTCTATTCCAAGTGCTCCACTACCAGCAAACAAATCAAGAACTACTTCATCATGAAAATATGGACCAACACTATTAAAAATCGTTTCTTTAACTCTGTCCTTAATTTCTCTTGTTGTTTTACTGTTTACTTCTACTAATAATCTTCTTCTGTGTTTCCCAGCAATTACTCTCATTAGCGATTCCTCCCTAAGAACAAAAAGGCCAATTAGGCCTTTTTTTTATTGATAAGTTATTTTATTTACTGTTTCTCTATCTAATTTTTGAATTAATATTGTTACAAGTTTAACCATTGAATCATAATCATCTTCATGAACAATTGAAGTGTGCGAATGAAGATATCTTACTGGTAAGCAAAGCGCTATAGTCGGAGCTCCACTAGCTGTCATATGTATTGCTCCTCCATCAGTTCCACCACGTTCTAAGAAAGTTAATTGGTAAGGTATTTTTTCTTCTTCACAAACACCTACTACAAAATCTCTAAGTCCTTTATGTCCAATCATAGAACTATCTTTAAACATTATTCCTACGCCTTTTCCAAGTTCAGTGTTCTTGCTTCCACCTGGAAAGTCAAAAGCTATAGTAGTATCTAGTGCGATACCGATATCGGGTTCTATTGTATATGCAGCAGTTTTTGCTCCACGCAATCCTACTTCTTCTTGAACTGTTCCTACTCCAAAATAGATATTTTCATGTTTTCTATTTTGAATATTACTAAGTACTTGTATAGCTGCAGCACAACCAGCTCTATTATCCCAAGCTTTACCAAGTAAAAATTTTCTATTACTTAATCTTTGAACTTCAATATAAGGAGTAACCATATCACCTGGTTTAATACCAAGTTTTTCAGCTTCTTCTTTATTTGCCACACCTAAATCAAGATACATTTTTTCCATTTCAACTGGTTTTTTTCTTTCTTCAGGAGTTAAAATGTGTGGTGCTTTTGCGCCGATAACGGCTCTTATTTCTAATCCTTTTTGTGTTGTAATAGTCATTTGTTGAGCAAGCATTACTTGGCTCCACCAACCACCTGCGGGAGTAAATTTAACATATCCTTCTTTAGTAATAGTTGTTACCATGAAACCTACTTCATCCATGTGCCCAGCAACCATAATTTTAGGACCATCAGGATTACCGATTTTTTTGGTAATAATACTTCCTAAGTTATCGTAACTAACGCTTCCTAGTGTTTCCATTTTTTTAGTCATATAATCTCTAACTTGTTTTTCATTACCAGGAATTGCATTAAGCATTGATAATTCTTTCAATAAACTCATAATTTCCTCCTTATAATATTCATATTAAGATAATTATAACATAAAAACATGATAATGTATTAAAAAATCTCTCTATAATTCACATTATTTGAGAGATTTAATTATTATAATTCTTCGTCTATTTTTTTAACTTGATTTTCAATAATACGATCTAATAAATGCAAGAATTGTTCTAATTCACCTACTGTAATCCCAGCAACTAAGTCAGACATACAAGATTTTTCGATTATAGAGACTTCATTACATAAATTTTCGCTACCTTTATTAATAAAAATATTTTGAATTCGTTTATCTTTTTCATTTTTTACACGTGTTATATAACTGTTTCTTTCTAAACGTGAAAGAACACCTGATAAAGTTGCTTTATCAGTATCCATTTGCATTAAAATTTCTTTCGCAGTAATCCCAGGTTCTTGATTAACTACTCTTAAAACCATTAATTGTGCATATGTAATGTTTAAACGTTCTAGATGTTTAGACATTAGTCTTCTATATAACATACTGCTCTTATTTAATTTATAGCATATTGATTTAACCATCGTTTATGGCCTCCTATAATTAGTATACTAAATAATTATACATTCTTTATGCTTTTTGTCAAAAGATATATTATAATGAATACAATACAACATTATAGATTGGGTGATTAAGATGTTTGAACATATTGATAATTTACATCACATATACGCAAAAGATTTACTAAAAATCATCGATGATAAATCATTAGTTATTATTGATATAAGAGAACCCTATGAATTAGAAGAGTCAAGTATACCAATAGCAAAGAATATTCCCATGAATATGTTACTAAATAATGCTGGTAATATCCTAAAAAAAGATCAAGAATATTACATTTTATGTCATACAGGACAGCGTAGTTATTATGTTACAAAGACATTACACGAACTCGGTTATCTAGTTATTAATATAATTGGTGGAATAGCACAAATGCCACAATACGATCACTTATAATAAAAAAAACCAATCAAAAATGATTGGTTTTTTAAATCTTTTTTTTCTATTAACTAACTATTTGATCTTGAACTGGTTCCTCTTCTTCGATTACTACTGCTGGTTTGTCACCAACTGATGCTTCAGGTTTAACTGTATCTGGCATAGTAAGAGTTTTTTGATGGCGATATACATTATAACCTCTATATCCATCAAAAATTAAGTACCCCCCTGCAGCTACTGAGAATCCTAAGATTATATGAATTAAGATTCCAGCTGTAAATCCTCCATTAAAGAAGAAAATGTAACTACCTACAACAAGTGCAAAAATATGAAAAATGAATAGTACTACATCACTTTTTTCTGCTCCTAAAGAAACTCCATAGAAATGAACTGTTCCTCTAATCATAAGATAAAATCCAAGTAAATATCCAAACCAGACACCAAGATCTGCTTTAGTAAACATCTCAACGACAATTAAAACAAGTCCAATTCCGATATCGACTGTAATTTCAATAATATTTATAGTCTTAATCAAATCGTTTTTTTGTGTTTTCACAAAAGGCACTAGTCTAATCACTGAGTAAATAATAATTGCTGCACCAATAAATGGAATTACTATTCCTTCTCCATTACCAATTTCTAAAAAAAGTGCTAACGCTAATAATAATGCTGCTCCTACAATCTTTACTACCCAACTATACTGTTTAATCGCTTTCATAAAATCCTCCTTCATAACTTTCTATATTTTTTTGCTTTGTATCTTGCTTGAAAAGAATTTAATCACGTTATATGCTATAAAATAATATAATAATCCAACAATTTCTACTAAGATTAAATAATATGGTACTCCACCAAAATTACTTAAAGCTGGGAACTTATCAACTTTATCTGCATTAATAAATACGAACATAAAATCAGTTCCTACGATAGCATTGAAGATTACCATAAATGTAGCTAAGCCCTGTAAAATTAAGAAACCATATATTGTTTCTTTTTTATTTGGAACATAACAGTGTACTGCCATAAAGTAAATCGGGGTTAAAATAAGTAGAATATGCGCTCCCATAAACTGATAATATCTATAAAAGCTTGAATCATATCCAATTATCGGGAAGAACAAACTAATTAATCCCCCGGCAATCCCTGCATATAAAACAAAAGAAAAAATAGTTCTGTTTTTTGTGAAAAGTAAGATTATTGCCAAAATCATACTAATACTACAAAGTTGAAAAGGTAATACTATGGTATCAAATCCATATAATGCAAATCTCAATATGTAATGACTAAGATACAATGCTAAGAAAATAACACCTGTGTAAATTCTAACTTTTTTATCTAAACTAGGGTTTCTCCTAAATACCTGTTTGAACATTACAATCAAAACTGCAAAGACAAACAACAAAAATATAGGGAATAACCATTCAAAGTTTGTTAGAAGATACTCAAAGTTTCCAGTATCAAGATAATAATCTGATCTATAAGGACTACTATAATTAAAAAAATCAATCAAATTAATCACCTCACCTATATCTTATCATTATTTCTTGCTTTCCAAAAATAAATAAACAAAAATCCTAGATTTTTGGAAACCACCCAATGCAGAACCTCTGTTCTACCACAGCGGTAGCCTCTTACTCAATCTTTAGGAGTCCTTAAAGAAAATAAGGCGTTCACACGAATTAAGTCTTAGCCCCTATTAAAATATGTTGGGGTCGCGTGTGAGTGATTTCCAACCATCTAGGATACTATAATTATAATTGAGTTTATCAAGCTTGTCAATAAAAAGACAAGAGTATCAACTCTTGTCTTTTGGCTCCATTATTGACTTATCTTCAATTTCGATAACCTAAATGCACGCAATTATTAAGAATATCATCAATATATATAATACATAGAACTACATTGGTTGTAGCACACCATTTACAAAGGTAGGAACATAAATCATTGTTAATGCAAACCACTTATATAATCATTGACTCATTGGCCCTATTTTGGCCTTTTAGAAAATAAGTCAAATAAGTTTTTTTCATTATATTACTCATCCAAAATCATTTTTATTTTATTATCATATATATATTTGCAATAAAAAAAGCAGTAAACTGCTTATTTTATTGCTTCAATTAATTCAGCTTTTTTCAAAGTAGTATAACCTTTAATACCTTTTTCTTTTGCTAAAGCTTTTAATTCAGCAACTTTTAAAGTTGATAAATCAGTAGGTGCAGCAGCTGGAGTTTCTTTAACAACTGGTGCAACTTTTTTTGCAACTGGTGCTTTTTTAACAACTGGTGCTTTTTCAACAACAGGTGCAGCTTTTACAGCTGCTGCTTTTTTAACAACTGGTGCTTTTTTAACAACTGGTGCTTTTTTAGCAACAACTCTTTTAGGTGCTGGTTCTCCACTAATTCCTCTTTTAGCTGCTTCAACGATTTTTGCAAATCCTTCAGCATCATTTACTGCGATATCCGCTAACATTTTACGGTTAATTTCAATTCCAGCTAAGTTTAATCCATTAATTAGTTTTGAATAAGACATTCCACTTAATCTTGCAGCTGCATTGATTCTTGTAATCCAAAGTTTTCTGAAATTTCTTTTTCTTTGTTTACGATCTCTATATGCGTAAGATAATGATTTCATTACCTGTTCATTTGCTGTTTTATATAGTAAATGTTTTGATCCGTAATAACCTTTTGCTAATTTTAATATTTTTCTACGTCTTTTTCTAGCGACTGTTCCGCCTTTTACTCTTGGCATTTTTGTTTCCTCCTAATTATTTAACGTTTGCGATTTGTTGTTTGATTCTTTTCATATCACTTGGAGATACTTCAGATCCAAGTTTATGTCTTCTTCTTGATGATTTTGATTTCGCACTTAGTAAGTGACCTTTATTAGCGCTAGATACTTTAACTTTACCCGTTGCTGTAACTTTAATTCTTTTTTCTGTACCTTTATGAGTTTTCATTTTAGGCATCTTATTCACTCCTTATTATTTATCTTTTTTTGGTGATAACGTCATGAACATGTTTCGTCCATCTTGAACTGGTCTACTTTCAATTGAAGCAATATCTTCGACTTGTTTTGCATAGTCAATCATTACTTGTCTTCCCTTGTTAGTATACGCCATTTCACGACCTCTAAATCGAATTGATATTTTAAGTTTATCTCCACCTTCAAGAAACTTACGACCGTGATTCAATTTTGTATTGAAATCACCGATATCAATTTTTGGAGATAACCTAATTTCCTTTAAAGAAACGACTTTTTGATGTTTTTTTGCTTCTCTTAGTTTACGTTGTTGTTCGTATCTATATTTGTTATAATCGATAAATTTAGCTACTGGCGGTTTTGCTGTTGGGGCAACTAAAACTAAATCTAAGTTTTTGTCCCATGCTAAATTAAGCGCTTCTCTTGTATCTATTACACCTAATTTTTCACCCGTATCTGTAATTACCATAACTTGTCTAGCACGAATTTCCTCGTTAACTAATCCTTCATCTTTTCGTTTCGCAGGCATTTGCTGGCTATATCTGTTTGAAATAATAACACCTCCCATTTTATTTTTTTTTATGGAAAGAAATAAAAAAGTGCGAGTACGTAATGTACCCACACTAAAATTTTTATTTTAGTTGTAGCTTCAACCTATCAATTTATCAATCAGGTGAGAGTGGGTACTCTTCTTTCCACGTGTTTATAACTGCATTAATCATTTTACCACAATATTACACATTGTCAACTATTTAGTATCATCTTTTGGACGAATTAAATTCTTAGCATAATCTGCTTTATTAATTTGTTTATTTCTAGCGATTGCTAGTGCTCCTTCAGGTACATCTTTTGTAACCGTAGAACCAGCTGCGATAAATACTCTATTTCCTATTTCTACAGGAGCAATTAGGTTTGTATTACAGCCAATAAAGACATCATCTCCAATGATAGTTTTATTTTTATTTATACCATCATAGTTTACTGTTATACTTCCACAACCAAAGTTAACTCTTGATCCAGTAACAGTGTCACCAATATATGCTAAGTGAGCAGCTTTTGTTCCATCACCTGTTTTTGAGTTTTTAACTTCAACAAAGTTTCCAACACGGTTATTTTTACCAATAACCGCTCCATCTCTTAAATGAGCAAATGGTCCTATTGTAGTATTATCAAAAACTTCACTATCATAAACTAGACTATGTTTAACAGAAACATTCTTATGAATTATAGAAGAATGTATTTCAGTATTCGGACCAATTATAGCCCCTTTTTTTATTACGCTGTCACCCGTTATAAATGTATTAGGATTAATGATAACTCCTTCTTCTATAACGACACTGTGACCTATTGTCACAGTCTCTGGATTGATTATACTTACACCATTCAACATATGAGATTTGTTTATATCATTTCTTAAATGTTTTTCAGCATGTGAAATTGTGTAAAGGTCGTTAACTCCCATTACTTTTGGGCTGTCCCACAGTAAAAAAGCATCTACTTTGTAATCTTCTTTTTTCATTATCTCAACGATATCAGTTAGATAATATTCACCTTTTTGTTCGTTAATCTTGATTTTTTCTACCGCTTCAAATAATAAGCTATTATCAACAATGTAAATTCCAGTATTTATTTCTTTAATTGTTTTTTGAGCTTTTGTACAGTCTTTATGTTCGACAATTTTCTCAATACTTCCGTATTCATTTCTAACAATACGTCCATATCCTTTAGGATTTTCAAATTCAGCTGTTACAACAGTTAAATCATTCATCTTATCCGTGTGATATGAAATAACTTTATTAATTACTTTACTATTAATTAAAGGCATATCACCAAGTAATATTACTGTTGTTCCTTTTTTGTCTTTAAGTAAGTCAGCAGCTTTACCTACTGCATGTCCTGTTCCTAGTTGTTCGTCTTGGAAAGCATATTCAACACGATCTTTAAGTAAATCTTGTAAATACTCTTTCTTATACCCAACAACGCAAATAATTTCATCAACAACACTAGTTTCAATGTTTTCAACAATGTATTCTATCATTGGTTTTTTTAAGATAGGAAAAGCACATTTTGGTAATTCAGTCTTCATTCTAGTTCCCTTACCAGCAGCTAAAACAATAGCATAATTTTTCATCTAAACTTCCTCCTTTACAAGATTAATAACCGA
>Ga0307991_1002314_pt1 | contig 12968 bp, 11 predicted proteins | sample EllFjometagen131_FD_203146 | JGI IMG/M metagenome (GOLD analysis project Ga0307991, IMG submission 203146) | Marine microbial communities from Ellis Fjord, Antarctic Ocean - #131 | ecosystem: Environmental > Aquatic > Marine > Unclassified | place: Southern Ocean | collected 2014-10-08
ACCCCCAGCTCCAACCACAGGTAGGTGCTGTCATGATAAGTGCCGAGCAAATCAAGCACATCATCAGGCAGGCAATCCGGGCGTGTTCCTATCGCCAAACCCACCACATCTTCTACGGCAAGAGCCTCATCATAGTAGGCACGCAAAGTATCTACCGGAGCATAGGTATTGGAAAAAGGCTGAAAATAGGCGATAAAATACTTAGCCTTGTATTTACGCACCATCACCTCTTTGCCGTGATGCACCTGTTGGGTTACGCTCAGGCGCCGAGCAATACCAAATGAGCCCGACCCGTTGGGCGCACAAAATAAACAACCAGGGTTAGAGCGCTCCACTCCGCGATTAGGGCACGAAAAACCGGCATCGATTGAGATCTTGTGGACCCGACCGCCAAAGCGCTGCTTAAGATGTTGGGAATATACTAGATAGGGTTTGTTCTGCGGCGACTCAATCAACTTGTTGCTCCAGATACTGCAAATACTCTTGCCACTCGCTGGGCAGCATGTCCTGTTTTTTGCTATTGCACTGTTTGCACGCCACCACACAATTGCCCTTGGCGGTTCGTCCACCGCGTACCAGCGGAACGATATGATCCAGAGTAAGTTCCTTGGGTGCAAAATTAGCACCACAATAGTAACACTTACCGTTGGCCAAGCGCTGTTTCCACCAGCCACTCTTGCGCAATTCACGTGTCTTTTCACGCTCTTTGCGCAACTGCTCTGGAGAAACTTCCACGTAACAACTCATATACCGGTCTCTTTATTTTCAGTAATCATCTATAATATATAACCACGCAACCTGCTGCAACAAGGACTCAGTTTAACATAGTCAACACAGCCACTACCAAAGTTATCCAATACGCGCATCATTATCATGCACCAGTTAAGCTACCCTTGCAGATTATGTGAATTTATGTAAGAAATAACAGCTGTTATTCAATAGCGAACTACGACATTAAATTATATCACTTTTGGAGCACTATTAGATGAAAATACTGATAGTTGGCGCTGGACAAGTTGGTTTTTTCCTGTGCGAACGCCTATCTATCGAAGGGCATGAAGTCACCCTGATAGATCGTAATGAAAGCCACCTGCGTCAGGTACAGGAACGGCTCAATGTGATGGGCATAGCCGGCAATGGTGCCAGTGCCGAATTGCTGGAGCAGGCTAATATCAAGGATACCGACATCTTCATCGCCGTTACCAATATGGATGAGGTCAACATACTGGCCTGCCTGCTAGCGCGTGAATATGCAGTAAAAACACGCGTAGCCCGGGTAAAAAACATCGAATACCGCAGTCATGGAGCCGTTCTGTCCAAAGAGAAACTCGGCATCGATCTCCTCATCAACCCCGATGACGAAGTGGCTGACGAAATGGTTAAAATTGCCGGGCGTAGAGGTGCTTTCGATGTCGCCGAGTTTGTCGAGGGTAAAATTCAATTTCTCGGCTATCGCATCGACAATGAAAGCCCGCTATGCGGTATGAGTTTGCGCGAACTCGGGGAATTGCGCGGCATGTATCACTTTGTCATAACCGCTATCACCCGCGGCAAAGCTACCATAATTCCGCGCGGCGAAGATATCATCCAAAACGGCGACAGTATTTTCCTCTTTGCCCCCACCAAAGATCTTCCCGCCATCCAATATCTACTGCAACCACAACCAAATAAAAAAAAGGTCCCGCGGGTGTTTATCCTAGGTGGCAGCAAGGTTGGGGTGCGCATTGCTACCCAACTGGAGCAACAAAAGTTTGACGTGCGCTTGATTGACCACAATGAACAGCGCTGCCAAAAAGTGTCGGCACAGTTAAAAAAAACTATGGTTATCCATGCCAACGGGACAGATATTCATGCCCTGTCTGAAGAAGGCATTGACCACGCCGACCTGTTTATCGCAGTCACCAACAAAGACGAAACCAATATCCTGTGCGCGTTACTGGTTAAACAGCACAGCTCGGCCAGGACATTGGCACTGATCAACACTCCTGAGCTGCTCAATTTAGCGCCGTCTTTGGGCATTGATGCCTGCGTATCACCAAGGTTATCAGCAGCGGGAGCTATCCTCAAATATGTCCGCCGTGGCGGGGTCATCTCCCTGACTACCATTGAAGGCAGCAACTCCGAAGTGTTGGAATTTGAGGTAAAACATGACAGCAAATCATTGAACATTGCTTTAAAAAATCTAAAATTCCCCGCCGGAGCAATAATTGGGGCAATAGTACGCGATTCCAGTTATGAAATAGCTACCGGCGAATCAAAACTACTCCAAGGTGATCGGGTCGTTGTCTTTGCACTACCAGCCGCCTTGAGCAAAGTGGAAAAGTTTTTTGAATAGATGAAATTTACCTTTATTTTACACATCCTGGGCGCGCTGCTAATCTGTCTGGCCCTTGCATTACTCGCCCCGTTACCATTTGCCTTTGCCGAAGGGGCAGTAACGGTAAGAGCTTTCGTGCTCTCGGCTTCAGTTTGCCTGATCCTCGGCGTGGTATGCCTAAAAGTATTTCACAACAAAAAAGAGCTATCCATTCGTGAAGGGTTCGCCATTGTCACCTTTGGTTGGGTATTTTTTTCTATCTTTGGTGCCCTGCCATATCTTTTTTCCGGCGCCATTAGCTCCCCGCTGGATGCAATATTTGAAACCATGAGCGGATTCACCACCACCGGCTCGACAATTTTAACCGACATTGAAAGCTTACCTCACAGTATTTTATTCTGGCGCGCCATGACCCACTGGCTCGGCGGCATGGGGATAATTGTGCTATCGCTGGCTATTCTACCCATGCTCGGCGTGGGCGGCATGCAGCTATTCCAGGCAGAGGTTCCCGGTCCCACTGCCGACCGGCTAAAACCGCGCATTCAGGACACTGCCAAGTTACTCTGGGGGGTCTATGTCGTCCTGACAGCGGCAGAGACACTCTTGCTGATGACGGGCGGCATGTCGTTCTATGATGCTATCTGCCATGCTTTTGCCACCATGGCTACTGGTGGATTTTCCACCCGCAATGCCTCGGTAGCCGCCTACGATAGCGCCTATATCGATTGGATCATAACCCTGTTTATGTTCATGGCCGGAGTCAATTTCTCGTTACACTACTACGCTCTGAAAGGACGTATCGGTGAATATTTTCGCAACGAGGAATTCCGCTTTTACCTATTTATAACCTTCGCTGCTACCGCACTTATTATGCTAGTGAATCAGGGCAAGGTTTATTCCTCAGTTCTTGACAACCTGCGCTACAGTGCTTTTCAAACTACAGCCATCCTCACCACAACCGGCTTTGCCACCGCTGATTTTGAATTATGGCCAGTCCTAACCCAGTACATATTGGTATTGTTAATGTTTATCGGTGGCTGTGCCGGTTCTACCGGCGGCGGCATGAAAGTAGCGCGCATTCTGCTGCTACTTAAACACGCAAGCGTGCAGCTCTACCATCTTATACACCCACGGGCGATACGCTTGGTCAAACTCGGTGGCATCCCCGTGACTGCCGATGTAATGCAGTCGATTCTGGGATTTTTTGCGTTATTTATGGGAGTGTTCGTTACCGCTTCACTGTTAATGGCGGCTTGCGGTATGGATCTGGTCTCTGGGGCCGCGGCAGTTATCGCCACCTTGAGTAACATTGGTCCAGGACTGGGAAGTGTCGGTCCCGTTGACAACTTCGCCCACGTTCCAGCCTTTGGCAAAGCAGTATTAGTGATGTGTATGCTGTTAGGACGTCTGGAGCTGTTTACAGTAATGGTGCTATTCCTGCCATCTTTTTGGCGCAAGTAATAACCAAGAGGATTGATAAATTATGTAGGGGAGTCTAGAAATCTATGTAAAACCTCTGGATCCCCGCATTCGCGAGGATGACGAATACGGGAAACAGAACCAGGGCAGAATATTAGTTCTACTCAGGAAGGGTTTTGATCATACTCAATGAGCAACAATTAGTATTAGCAAGAGAGGTAGAGACGTTGCATACAACGTCTCTATTATATAATTTCGCGCGCAGGGCATGAGCCACTAATCAAGATAGCGTGCGCATCAAGACAAAACCCATCTGGCGCCCGGTTTGCCCTTCATCACGGCGGTAAGAAAAGAACAACTCGCGGTGTTCCCAAGTACACAGATCGCATATTTCACGGTTAGTTCTCTTGATCCCAACCTCTGTCAACTGTAAATCGATGCTGCGCTGAATATCTAATTTCCACAGCCCCAGTTCCACCTCTTCACTGATATCATTCCAGTTGCCGCTACCTGCGCGGAAAGCATCGCGCACCTGCTTATCCACCTCATAATGCTCAGCACTGATACCGGGACCAACGAACACCTTAATCTGCTCACTCTCACTACCGAACTCATCAATCATGGCGCTGATAGTTTTACCAATGATACCGTTAGCTGCCCCGCGCCAGCCCACATGCGCTGCTGCCACCACCCGTTTTGCCGGATCAAACATCAACACCGGATAACAATCGGCAACCAGAATACCCACTAAAACATCAGGCTGATTGGTAACAATGGCATCGGCACTAACATCATGAAAATGGCTGACATCGTAATTTTTGCTATTAACCACCACCACATCTGAACCATGTACCTGTTTCACCAGCAGCAGTTGCTGTTCAACCACCTCCAGCTCATTCAACAGGGTGGAGCGATTACCTTCAACGTTATGTGTGGCATCATCTGTGTTCATGCCAAGATTCAAAGAGTTGTACGGTGGGCGGCTGAGACCTCCATTGCGCGTTGTCACCCCAGCAATTAACGAATTACCTTCACTCCACTGGGCCTGCACGCAATTGATTTTTCCATGCTTAACCAAATTCATTATCTTCAATTGCTCCATTATCTATGTGGTTTTAGCTATCTGTAAATTGCAACTTATCGACGCCATACTTAGCATCCAATTGCGCTAGCAGTTCGGCAAAATCACTCGGGATCGGGCTGGAAAATTCCACATATTCGCCACTGCGCGGATGGATAAAACCCAGCAGACGCGCATGCAGTGCCTGACGATTAAACCCTTGAACCGATTGGCGAAGTTCCAGATCGTTAATAGCGTTTGCCCGGGTGCGATTACCATACAACGGATCGCCAATCAGAGGTAAATTCAGTTCGGAAAAATGGACACGAATCTGATGGGTACGCCCGGTTTCCAAGCGTAGCTCCAAAAACGACAACCTATCCAGATCGTAACGACGCAACACCTTCCAGTGAGTAACAGCACGCCGACCTTCCCGACACTTGGAGGACATCTTTTTTCGATGAATCGGATGCCGTCCAATGGGGCTGTCCACCAACCCGGAGTCCTTCTGCACTTGACCGTGAACCAGAGCAACATAGCGCCGTTTAACACTATGCTCTTTGAACTGCGCTGCTAAATGATTATGAGTTACATCATTCTTGGTCGCCACCATCACGCCCGAGGTGTCTTTATCCAAACGGTGGACAATACCTGGGCGCAACTCCCCACCCACGCCGGAGAGATCGTGACAGTGAAACAATAGCGCATTGACCAGAGTTCCAGAACCATGACCACAAGCTGGGTGCACTACCATGCCGGCAACCTTGTTAATCACAATCAGATCAGAATCTTCATAGAGGATATCCAGCGGCAGATCTTCTGCGCAGGTATCAACTTGCTCTGGCTGCGGGATACTTACTTGCACTTTTTCCCCACCGCGCAAACGCAGCCCAGCTTTTATGACCGCGCCATCAACTACAATCTGCTGGTGCTCAATAAGTTTTTTCAGTTGTGATCGGCTCAGCTGCGGTAAGACACGCGCTAAAAACCGGTCCAAACGTTCTACGCTTTGGCCCGGTTCAAAATAAAACTCAAAATTTTCAGTCATCTACCAGATAGAACTCTCTATTTTACCCGCCTGCTTTATCATGACATCGACAATGGCACGGTCGTACAATTTGTCCCGATCGACCATAGTATCAGAAGTACGTTCGGTGAAATGTTCACGCCCTTCCTGCAACTCATCCGCCAACAGATCAAAGATATTATCATTTTTGACCCCTTCGCTGACTTTCTCTGCATTATAAAGGGCAATATCCGACACAATTGCTCGCGCTAGGCGAAAGGCCAGTTCAGGATCATCTACAATACGCGCCATGAACATCTCCTGTACAAAGGAATCAAGAAAATAAATCACTACTTTGGGGAGTTAAGGGTAACTAAAAACCACTATATTGTCAAACCCGCCGTTAACGGCAAGCAACAAAAATCAGGATAGGCACCCACCGGGCACGCTACATAAGCGCAGCGTCTTGTGCCAGATGACCGATAAAATTGTACAAATCAAGATGGCTGCCACGGTAGTCGGGGACAAAATCACTGCCGCGATCGATCATCCAGGTATCCAGCAGATAGGTAGTAATACCCAGCACTGCCGCGCTCAAGTCTTGCTCAGTATCATTGCCAACCATTAAGCAGGTTTCTGGCTCGCGCCCGATCTCGCTCAATATTGCGCTGAAATAGTTTGGATTGGGCTTACAGTAGCAACTGTTTTCTGAACTGGTCACCAGCAGATAATCACAATCACCAATACCTCCCCATTTTAAGCGGGCATCGACTAACGGGCGCGGAAAAACCGGATTAGTAGCAATAACCACCTCCAGCCCCAGTTTTTTACACATGCAAATCAATTGGCGTGCCATGGGCAAACTGGTTATCAGTGGTTGCAACTTTTCCATATGCTCGCGATAAAAAATCTGCAAGCCCTGCAAAAACTGCTCAGCGTTGATATTCAAATCACTGTGGGCAACAGCCAAAAAAAACTCTTCATTGGTCTGTGAACCATCATCACTACGCAAGCGTTCCATGGTACGCTCAATCATCACCCGTACAAACTGCTCACTGTCAACATCTATGGCAATACTTTGCGCCAAACAGTTTAAGTAAAGTGGCACAAAGCGGTGCATATCTACATTCAGCAGGGTCCCATCTAAATCAAACAGGACAGTAGTATAAGGTAATTGCTTTTTCATGACCAAGGCTCATCTTTAGCAACCAAAAGCAAAGCGGGAAGACAGCACCGCCGCCTTCCCGCTTTAATAACTACATATAGACAGTAAATTTATTTACTGTGGCAAAAATTGCAAGCAGCCATATCTTCAACCTGCTCATGACAGCCACTGCATAGTCCATGACCATCTGACATACCAGTAATCGCGATTGTTACCGGTTCACCTTCATGGCAACTGCTGCAATCTTGATCCAAAGCATCTTTATGCATGTTGTGGTCGAACTTGACAATACCCTTAGTATCTCCCTCGTATTGGAACACACCAGCGGCAAGTACTTCTACTTTTGTGATAGGGGCTGTGGTTCCATCCTGTTGTGCCAAAAATACAGGAACAAAAGCAAAAACAACAACTAGCACCGCAAATAACAGATTTTTCATCCACTCCACTCCTTGTCTCGAACACCGAATAACAATTCATTGAATCTTCCAGCTTCCCTTTTTACATTGAACCTTATCTGATGTCAATTCACATTTAACCAATAAAATAAAAAACCATCTAAAAACATCTATTTATTCTCTATAAATTGTATACTATTAGTTAAACTTTACCGTGAGGACAAACCTGCTCGGTCTTGAATATTTAATGCATCTAATTGTTGATATATAACCGCAGCAAGGCTAAATTGAAAGATAATTCTATGGTGAGGGGTGGAAAGATGCTCATGACAGCAGCGGAAAAACTAGTCGAATTTATGACACCACGGCTGGGACAAGAAATCCATGTCGGTCCATGGTTAAAGATAACCCAACAACGCATCAATCAATTTGCTGAAGTAAGCGGTGACCAGCAATGGATCCACACCGACCCGAAACAGGCACAGGCTGAATCACCGTACGGCACCACTATCGCGCACGGCTATTTGACTTTATCTCTGCTGCCCTATCTTACCCAGAGTAATCATGCCGATTACTTTACTAAAAATTATCCCGGCATGAAGTTTCGGGTTAATTACGGGTTAAATCGTCTGCGCTTTCCCGCCCCCGTTGCAGTAAACAGTTCAATCCGTGCGCATACAGTATTAAAAAGTGTTGAACAAATACGCGACGCAGTCGAGGTTGTATACACCATCAGTGTTGAAATCGAAGGCGGCAAAAAACCCGCGTGCGTAGCTGAATTTGTCGCCAGGCTATACGCCTGATATTAGTTATAATCAACATCACCCTAAACATAGAGCCTAGCTAATGGAAAATATTCGTGACGAGGTAAAAGAGTTCCAGATTGGCATGAAAGTACGCAACCTGCGGCAAGAACGGCGCATGACGTTACAGGATGTGGCCGAAAAGACCAACCTGTCAAAACCACTGCTTTCACAAGTGGAAAACAATCAGGTCATCCCGCCGTTAGCAACTTTGCTGCGCATTGCTAAAGCTTTTGGAGTACCGCTGAATATTTTTTTTGAAGATGAAAACAATGACAACAAGTGCATCCTCATTCGCGCAGGAGATCAACATGCGCGCCAAAAGCGCGCGGCAAGTGCTCACGGCAGCCAGTCCTATACCTATAACTCCCGCGCTTTTGGTAAAAAGCATCACCACATGGAACCATTTGACATGGAGTTTTTTGCTACGCAGTGGAGTGACGATCTCTTAGTCTGCCACGAAGGGGAAGAGTTTCTCTATCTGCTGGAGGGTGAGTTGGAGTTCCGTCATGGCGAACAACTGATTCATCTTTACCCTGGCGATTCGGTCTATTATGATTCAACCGAACCACATGGTTATATCGCTTGTAGCACTGTGCGCCCGCGCGGCATTGCAGTGGTCTACTCTAAATCATAGAAAAATTGTTCAACAAAGGAGGTTAGTCATGGCAAAGGTTGGTGTTGTTCTTTCCGGTTGTGGCGTATTTGATGGTAGTGAAATCAATGAATCAGTCATTACCCTGTTGGCTCTAGATCGAGCCGGTGTTGAGGCTGTCTGCATGGCGCCTAATCTCATGCAATACGATGTGATAGATCACCTCAGTGGCGATGTTGCTCAAGAAGAGCGCAACATCCTAATTGAGTCGTCTCGCATCGCACGCGGGAAAATCAAAGATCTCAATACAGTTACCGCAGCGGACATCGACGCGTTGGTTCTTCCCGGCGGTTTCGGTGCCGCAAAAAACCTGTCTACCTTTGCCACCATGGGAGCCGACTGCAATGTCAACAACGATCTCTTTGCACTGGTAACCGAGATGGTAGTAGCGGGCAAGCCCATAGCTGCCATCTGTATCGCCCCGGTGGTAATTGCCAAAATCCTCGGCAGCCAAGGCAAGAACCCGCTGCTGACCATCGGCAACGACGCCACCACCGCTGAAGCAATAACACAGATGGGCGCCACCCATGTTGAATGCGCCGTCGATTCCTGTGTGATCGACCAGAAACTGAAAATCGTTTCCACCCCAGCGTATATGTTAGCTAATTCAATTAGCGAAGCGGCCACAGGCATCGAAAAAGCCATAACTGCATTACTTAAATTAGTCTAGTGTACCTCCGGAAACTCCGGAGGGCACAGCGTCGTTTCAGATTTGGAAGTAAGCTATTTTTTACCCCATCAAAAAAATCTAGGACTTGAGCGAATACGTACATAGTCCGTCGCACCAACAAGGGCGAAGATTGACGATGAAATGTTGAAAAAGAGCTGTTTCCGCACAGAAAATCTATTGTAGGAGATTGTTCATGCCCATCCCAGACCCCAATAAATCCGGACTAGTCCCTGAAGAACGCGATGCTTGCGCTATTATTGGCTACTTCAATAAGAGTGGCTATCCCAGTCACAGCAACGTCCAGCGCACCATTGACGCGCTGATAAAAATGGGACATCGCGCAGGTGAAATCGGGGGCGAGGGCGACGGGTGTGGCATTTTAACCGATATCCCACGCCAACTATGGCGCGAAATTCTTGAAAAACATGGTCATAATCCGCAACTGGTCGAGGATAAAGGTTTTGCCATTGCCCACCTGTTGGTTCCGCACCAGGAACTGGCTCGCGACGAGCAACTGGTGACCCGTATCTTAACTATGTGTGGTCGCCATGGCGCTGAAGTCTTGGTCGAATACCGCGGACAGGTGCGCAGTGAAGCACTGTCCACGATGGCCAAAGCCGGAGAACCACTATTTTTACAACTGGCGCTGTTTTTTAACGATAATAACAATTGCAGTACCACCCTGTACCATTTGAGCGTAGCCCTTGAGGACAAGTTCCCCATCCACGTCGCCTCGCTGTCCAACAGTGTCAGCGCCTACAAAGTCCACGGGGCTCCAGAACTTCTCAGCCTGTACTATCCGGAGTTAAAGCGCAAAGAATTCCAGTCATCAGCCACTGTCGGCCACAGCCGCTTCTCTACCAACACTTTGCCTACGGTGCTACGCGCTCAGCCCTTCAGCTTACTCGGTCACAACGGCGAAATAAACACTATCTCCCGCCTGCGCGAAGAGGCACGTATGCTTGGGTTATCCCTGCCCATTGGGGGCAGCGACTCGCAAGATCTTAATCGCACCTTAGAAGGTTTGATTCAGACGCACAATCTCAGTCTATTTGAAGCGATGGAAGTGTGTTTCCCTCCCATCTTTACCGAGGTTGGCAAACTATCTGAACATCAGCAACAGATGTACTCCTTTCTGCGCCAATTCTTCAGTGCCAGCGCTCAGGGCCCAGCGGCAGTAATTACGCGCTGGCAGGATCAATGTGTATTCAGTGTCGATGCCATGGGTTTGCGCCCCTTATGGTTTGGCGAAACCAACAAGTTCTATTTCGCCTCCTCCGAAGCTGGGGTAGTACATCAAGAAGATATTCTTAGCGACCCGAAGGTGCTGGCTCCAGGTGAAAAGCTAGCTCTACACCTGCGCCCACAGCAGGGTGTTGACCTAATTTTCCACGATGAATTACGTGAATTGGTGTATAAAAAACTGAGTAAGCGCACCAATCTACACCGCCATAGCGAGCACCTGCAACAGGGTAGCGATTTGCCTACAGCCAGCGTTAAAGAGAGCGACAATTTTCACAAAATGGCTGGATTCACTCAGGACAACTTGCTCTCCGGCTTTGCCTGGAAGCGCAGTGATCTGCTCAACTTGAAAGAGATTGTCAAATCGGCACAAGATCCCATAGCATCTCTGGGGTACGACGGTCCTTTGGCGGCATTGGCCATCACCCAACAAAATGTGTCTGACTATTTCAAGGAACAGGTTGCCGTAGTTACCAACCCGGCTATTGATCGTGAACGCGAAACGGAACATTTTTCGTCGCGGGTATTTCTCGGACCACGCCCACATTTCCGCGGTCGCATAGCAACAGTAACCACCATTGCAGCACCCTTATTAACCGGTGGACTGCGCCACAGTGCAGTCACAGATCAGGACGAAGTATCCCGCCATTTTGAGCTGTGTTCGCTGGAAAGTTTGCTTGGTCAATACCAACCCGGTAGCGGCAAACGTTACAAAACCCTGAGTTGCACCTTGAAACGCGCTGAAAACATCGCTACAGCACTTGAACGACTGCAAGGCGAGGCACTACAGGCAGTGCAGCGCGGTACCCAGCTATTATTGTTGGATGATAGCCGCGCCTTCAGCCCCAGCCATAGTTTTCTCGATCCGGCGCTGGTGGTCAGCGCCGTGCACAAAACACTAAAAAAGCAACGCGACGCCAACGGTCAGAGTCTGCGCCGCTCCACCAGCATAATCGTCCGCTCCGGCGCCCTGCGCAATCTGCACGATATTTTATTCTGCGTCGGCATGGGAGCTGATGCGGTATGCCCGTACATGCTGTGGGAGCTAGCTGACACCACGGAAAGCGGTCTGAGCAATCTGCTCAATGTCCTGATCTGTGGCATCCAAAAAGTGATGTCTACTATGGGCACCCACGAAATTGGTGGTTACGGCAAATATTTCGCTTCTATCGGTCTCAGCCCAGAATTGGTCGACATCTTTGAAACGCCCAACTTCTGTGGTTCTGTTACCAGTGGTTTGAACTTCGCGTCTCTAGAAGAAAATGCGCGCCTGCGCACCAGCATCGTGCGCAGCAAAACCAAACAAGCGGTGCCAATTCAGTTCCGCCTATATCCACATATCTGGAAAAAAGTGGCAGCGGTGGCCAAGATGGAGGAGAGCTATAACGAGCTATCGCGCCTGATTCGCGAGTACGAAATAGAGCACCCCTTGGCAATACGCCATCTGCTCGATTTTAAATTCAGCAAGGAACTCAGTGTCGATCCCCAGGATGTTGATACTAGCATTGGTGGTCACGACCTACCCTTTTTAATCTCGGCAATGAGTTTTGGTTCCCAGGGGGAAACAGCCTTTCGCATTTACGCCGAAGCAGCAAAAAAACTCAACATTATCTGCATGAATGGTGAGGGTGGTGAGATCCCCGACATGTTGGGCAAGTATCGCCACAACCGCGGGCAACAGATCGCCTCGGGACGCTTTGGTGTGCACATGGATCTGCTCAATTCAGCCGATTTTCTCGAGATCAAGACCGGACAAGGGGCAAAACCCGGCGAGGGCGGACACCTGCCCGGCTTTAAGGTCACCAGCAAAATTGCCGCCGCCCGCAACGCCACTGAGGGGGTAACGATGATCTCACCCTCCAACAATCACGACATCTACTCCATTGAAGATCTGGCCCAGATTATTGAGGAACTGCGCACGGCAAACCCACGTGCACGGATTTCGGTTAAAGTACCTGCGGTAGCTGGCATCGGCACCATCGCCATGGGCATTGCCAAAGCAGGCGCCGACATTATCACCATCAGCGGTTATGACGGTGGCACTGGCGCAGCCCGCAAACACGCTATCAAGTTTGTCGGTTTACCAGCGGAAATCGGCGTACGGGAAGCACACCGCGCCCTCTCCTGTTGTGGTCTACGTGACAAGGTAGAGTTATGGGCCGATGGCGGGGCGAGAACCGGGCGTGATGTAGTTAAACTGATGCTCTTAGGGGCTAACCGTGTCGGCTTCGGCACC
>Ga0307991_1002315_pt1 | contig 12963 bp, 9 predicted proteins | sample EllFjometagen131_FD_203146 | JGI IMG/M metagenome (GOLD analysis project Ga0307991, IMG submission 203146) | Marine microbial communities from Ellis Fjord, Antarctic Ocean - #131 | ecosystem: Environmental > Aquatic > Marine > Unclassified | place: Southern Ocean | collected 2014-10-08
TTATTGTCTGTGCGATAATGCGGAAACTGGTTCACCTTATTTTTGGGATCCTGAAATCCGGCAAAAAGTACGATCCAAATTATAAACCAGCTTTAGCTTGACAAGAACGGTATCTACAAGTCCTCAAGATTGTTTCAGTAGAAAATCGATTATTACCACTTGAAAGTCTTATTATAATACCCCTTGACAATGTATCATAATGGAGTTAGTGGTTTGGCGTATCTTATTGATCTTGAACGTATCATATGTGCCTGTGAACAAATGTATCCATGGGAGAGGTTATGGTCTGATCATCTAAAGCCCTGTTTTTCAAAAAGAGAAGCGGGGCTTTTTTTGTGAGTGGTCTTATGCTGCAAGTTTTCCAATGTTATGTTTCAATCATACCCAATGAAAGGAGATAAAGATGGACAACTATCACATCACTAAAGATGAAGACAGATGGAAGCTTACTAAAGAGGGTAACGAACGTGCTTCTAAAACGGCCGACACCAAGCAAGAAATGGTTGATACAATGCGGAAGTTCATGCAAGACAAAACTGGTTCGGTAAAAATTCATAAGGAAGATGGAAAGATTCAAGAGGAAAGAACTTACCAACGTAAAGATGACCCGAGAGAGACAAAAGGTTAAACATAACAATTAAACAAGGGGGGATTATGGTCTGATCATCTAAAACCCTGTTTCTCAAAATGAGAGATAGGACTTTTGTTTTTTGTGAATAACCTGGATCAATAATACGGCATGAAATTTCAATTAAATTAGCCGGGGATTGCTTTATAATTTCAAATACTCTATTCCAAACCTAAGTACTTTCTTGGGGTGTTATGCCGCATATTTTGCGGTGTTTAGGTTTTTAGCCGAAAACGATCTTTAATATGAACTCATATCGCGAAAGTACTAATTAAAGAGGGGTCATAGCTATGCAAATATCAGATATATTTAGCTTCCTAGTTCATCCAAGTAAGAATGAAGAAGACCAACCTTATATTGGCGGTACAAAGCTTCCTCTGGATGGTAATTTATACTCTATGCTCTCATCAGTATTTAAGCGGGCGACAGATGACTGCAACATTGAAATAGCATTTGCACCTTCAATGGATGGAACGCCATTCAATGAGCGTAGGAATCAAGTTATTGAGTTATTAAAAAACCGCGATATTGATCACGCGCTAACCTTAGCAAAATACCTTCAATCAGTTACAACAAAGAGATCCGGCTTGGGGTTGTTTTTCGTAGTCTTAGGCCATGAAGACTCAATAAACAGGATATATATTTCAAGGTTTCCAGCAGATTTTGGAATAATTGCTGAAGAAAAAAAAGATGGGTTAAATGTTGAATTGCTCGAACGAGTTTTTATGAAAAATGCAGCCTCATATAAAGCTGTTGTTTTTGATGGCAATAATTTTGATTCAGGCTTTTGGACAGGAAAGGCAATTGACAAGCAGATCAGTAATAAATCAGTTGCCATTTCAAGTTATTGGATTCGTGAATTTTTGTTAGCTAATTTTCGAACTACTTCAGCTCAAGGGACACGTAGGCTCGCTATTGCAATTAAGGAAACTATCGATGAAACAAGCGATCTTGAAATTAAACAGGAGCTGGCAGCAGCCGCACTATTAGCAAAATCCTTAAATGGGCAATTAATAGATATGGATAATTTCGCAGAACGTTTTGGAATTTCAGAAAAATCCAAAAATGCTATGATGTCAAAATTAAATCATCCAAATCTTCGATTTGACCAGTTTCAATTTTCAGTGAGCGAATTTTCTAAATACGTTCGCTATAAATCACTTCAAATAAGTAACGGTGCAATGCTAACCGCTCCAGTTGGTAAGTTTAATAAATGTTTTACAAAAACTTGTGTTGCTGAAGATAAAGACGAGTATATGTTCAGCACTCAAGGAACTATTGTTGACGAACGTTTAAGGACTAAGGGATCATGAGTGAGCTTAGAAAAGTATATGAAGACCGTTATAACAATGTTTTGGTTTCATTAGCCGATCAATTGGAGACTTTTATAAAAGAACTTTTTACTGATGTTCAAAGAATTGATCGAATCGTGGCTAGAGTAAAGAGTGTTGATAGCTTTGTAGAAAAATCTAAAAAAGAAATTAATGGAAAACCAAAATATACAGATCCTTTGAACCAAATTCAAGACCAAGTTGGTGCCAGGATTGTTACCTTCTATAAAGACGATGTTGAACGAGTAGGAAGCGCGGTCTTGGAATATTTTAGGCACATTGAGGAAAAGGACATTATCCCTGAATCGGAATCTGAATTCGGGTATTTCGGCAAACACTACATTCTACTCTTACCACTAGATATAACAGGGGACTTGTCTGAGAGTATTCCACCGTTTTTTGAGCTTCAAATTAAAACCTTGTTTCAACATTCGTGGAGCGAGGCAAACCATGATCTCGGATATAAGACAAGCGATATTTTGAGCTCAGATTTTAAAAGAAGAATAGCTTTTTCATCTGCACAAGCATGGGGTGCAGATGAAATGTTCAATGAGTTATTCAATAAAAAAGGGCAAAAAGACGGTTGATTTATTGGAATAAATATTTGGGACACATGGGAACACCGTACTAGTTTTCATGATGCCAGGCCAGTCTCTGCTTGTGTCGATTACATGCATGTAATCGACAACGAACAGGCTAATACAAATTTTGTTTGTTACAGGAAGCTATACGTGAAATCTGCATTTTTAAGATAATACACGAAAGCTTAAAAATATTGTTTGTTTTAATAAACTCAGATAATCTTACATAAGATCGTATATTTAAATACCTTTTTTCTTTGCTAGAGTGCCAGATTTATTTAGACCATATTTTTTCAGTGTCTTATCGAAATATGGTTTCAAAATATGCTCTTCAAATAACGGTAATTCGTCAGGTGGAACAGGTGTGAATGTTGAGTTTTCATTCGGAGTCCACCATTTCTTCAATGTACCGTTATATGGATCTCTCGTTATGGAACGAAAAATAAGTCGAAACTGCCTATCAATCCAACCATCGCCATACTCAGAGAAAATGTTTGCGGGACCAACCAACTGACCAACCAGATAAATCCCGATGGTACCATGTGTCAAATAGAAGTAATCCCCAATAGGAGCATCTATGAATTCCTGTGCTTGAGTTTTTGAACTTAGTCCTTTCGCTCCTGAATCTTTATGAACATAGGCAAGCCGTTTCTCTATCGACCACAGTATTTCATCAAGCCTAAAATGCTCAGGTCCTTGTGATAGTTTCCAGAATTTTGGACTCATTCCCTCCTCCTTTATCCATACTTACCGCTCTGTGGAACGATCGCTAAGTTGTTGTTTGTTCATTGTGATGACGTATTGCACATATGACGGGCCCAAGTTCCGCAATCCCGGCCCACTCAAGGGGAACGACAAACATATTAGCTGGAGCCATGAGAGAATGAAACTGAGCAACAAGTCGCTCCAACGGTACATTGGAAATGGGTGTACGAGTTTTTAGTCCTACACCCTCAATGTGAGCGAGCTTCCACCCATACTGATTGACATTATATTTTTTAGCTAAGATGCAATGGTATTTTGCAATTGGTTTCTCGACAGTCTTTTGAATCATTGCGACGGGTATTTTATCACTGCGCAGGAATTCTTTTATGTCATTGAGGGATGGAGACTCGCCTTGCGATGCCAAAACGTAGGCCCAATGAGCGGGGCTGTTGTCGCAAGGAACAAGAGAGCGCCCTGAATCGTGAACGATGACAGAACCTCGGTTGTTGGCATGCTTGCGGACAAAGAGAGGCAAGTCTTCAGCACTAGCCCATTCATAAAGTAGTTGTGACCAATGTTCAACTACATGCGGTGCAGGTTTCGGGCGGAAAGGGCTTGCAGCCCAGACATTTCCAAAACTCTCAATCAGTGAAATGAGTTCTCGAGGCAGAAGTTCTGGACACAGTGTGAGTGATGGCATTCAAGGCCTCCTCAGTTAATTTTAACAGTACTTTAAGAAAATATGCATTTTCTTAAAGTACTGTTAATCTGACTTTTTTACAAGATTATTTAGTCGGGTGGCGCGGGGGAATTTCACCCCCACGCTCCCACGGATCCGGACGTGACAGTCTCCCGTCATCCGGCTCTTATCATCCAGCCGCCAGGCTAACCCAGCGGTTTTACCTTATTCCCTGGCTCCTCCCATCTCTGGTTGACCAACCAATAAGACCAGATGATCCAACCCCTTCGCTCCATTCCCATTACAGGAATTTCAACACTACTACGAGTTGGTCCGCCCCCGTGCCCCGCATCGGTACTCTCATTCTTGTGGTTTCCTCCACTTGAATTTCTCCCTTATCATCGGAACGACAGGTTCCCACGTTCCGCACAAGAGCCCGGATCAGGTTCGCGCTACCTTTATGCCGGATGCCGCCCAAGCAGTAAACAGGTTCCCCTTGGACTTATCCTGGAGTCCTTCAAGACACCCCAGTTCTGACATCGTCCATCTCGTTTCGACACCTCAGAAGTAGTTCGCTTGCGCTCGCCTCCCTGAACCTTACCTGACAGGGTCGTTGCCCTGCCTTTTCCTTAACGCTCACCACAATGGCTCTTTACCATTGCAGCTTAAGGTGGTTTGAAGCCAGCTCCTGCAAGCCGGCTTCGAGGGACCTACCCTCATCTCTTGTGCAACATCGTGGCGCACTTGAAGTCAACGTTTTGGGATACTGCGACTGTATAGCAGATTTCAATTGGTACTGTTCAGCCAAGATCAAGGAAAATGTTAATGGTCCCGGTTATTGTCTCCGCCTACAAGTCCTCAAAAATATTTCAGGAAAAAATCGATTATTACCGATTGAAAGTCTCACTGTAATATTCCTTGACAAGATATCATGATGGAGTTAGTGGTTTAGCATATTTTTGATCTTGCATTGATCCTGTCTACTGTTGAGCATCTATGACCGAGGGTGATGGCAAAATTCCAGATAAAATCCGCTGCGATACCAAGAGCCGGTTACGAGTACCAAGACCTCGCCGGCATCGAAGTGCTTATTCGTCAGTACCGAGATCCTGAGCTCTACGAGTGGGTGTTAATAGAAGCGGACGATTCTAAATACAGGGCGCTTGACGATGTTGTGGCTGCACGCAAGGACGGCTCCTACGAACTCGTACAGGTCAAGTTTACGGTCGACTCCCTCCGCTACGAGTTGAATTGGGACTGGCTTATCGCCAAGACCAAAAACGGGACCTCAATGCTTGAGAAGTGGGTGAAGTCTCTCGCCCGTGTCTCCGCGATGGGTCCAATCCACAGTGCGGGCCTTAAGACCAACCGCATACCGTCTGAGGAGTTCGCCAAGTGCCTGAAGGGCACTCGGGTCGACCTTGATCTCCTGCCAAAGGAAATTCGCGAGTCAGTTGAGTGTTCGTGTGGAGGCGCCACCGATGCAAAGACGTTCTTCCGTGATTTCGATTTCTTGGGAGGTCTACCGGATCTCGACGAATACGAAATTATTTTGCGCGATCAACTCGTGCCCACGGACACGGATTTGCATGGCTGGTTAAACTTTCGCCACTTCGTGCGGCGTTGGGCGACCCACAAGAACCAGCCAGAACCCGATGGACATATTCTGCGGGAGCATGTTGTACAGCTTATCACGAAGGGCCGACCACAGCCGATTCGACAGGACTTTATCGTTCCCGACAACTATGGCACGCCGAGAGAGGCCTTCGACAAATACATTCGTGAGCGCATCGCGAAGGACGCCAATCCGATCACGATTCTTTGGGGAACGCCCGGACTTGGAAAGAGCACCTACCTCAGCTACCTGACACAGGAGCTTCAAAAGATAGACGCAGCAGTCACACGACACCACTACTTTCTGTCGTCAGAGGACTCGAGTTCAAACCGCAGCTCTTTCATAGAGATTTCGACCTCGCTCATGGATCAGCTCTATGTGCGCCATCCCGAAGCTATGGTTGGGGTCACGGAAGGTGCTGACAATCTGCGGAACACCATCGGGATTGCCGCGGGCAATCTTGCCGCCAATGGGCAACGGCTCTATATCATTGTCGACGGGCTCGATCACGTGTGGCGAGACACGCAGCGTGTCGACCAGCTCAATCACCTCTTCAACGAGCTGCTCCCACTGCCGCCAAATGTCAGTCTTATTGTCGGAACGCAGCGCGTTCTCGACGAGCAGTTGCCCGGCAGATTGCTGACGATCGCGAATAAAAATGACTGGGTCGAGATTCCGCGCATGGACGAGGTCGCGGTCCATCGCTGGGTGGTGCATCAGGATAAAGTGTGTCCACTCATCCTTTGGTGCGATCCTTCGCCCGAGCGTCGCGACGAAACGATTGACGAAATTGCGAGGGCGTTTTTCTATATCAGCCAAGGCCACCCGCTGCATTTGATTTACGCATATCAGGGGCTCATAAGTGCAGGCCGCCCAGCGTCTGCGGAGGAAATTGAACAGCTCCCGCCATGTCCAGACGGCAATATCCGTACATACTATCAGGGACTCTGGGTTCGTCTCAGTGCGAATGCCAAGAACGCCCTCCACATGCTCGCGGGGTCGGAGTTTTTCTGGCCAAGCCTTGGCATAAGGCAGGTGCTCGGGGACTTCAGCCAAATCGACTTCCTTTTGGAGTCACGCAACGTCGGCATGGTTCCCTTCCACTCGAGCATCTTAGCATGGGTGAGAGAACGGCCTGACCATGCTGAAAGCTATCAGGCGCTCCTGCCGAAGATCATCAAATGGCTCGCGGATGATGCGCCTGACTACTGGCGGTGGGGCTGGCTGTGGCTTGCCAAGGCGCAAACCGGTGACTTCAAGGATTTGCTCGTGGGCACAACACGGGATTGGGTCGTCGAATCCCTCGCAGAGGGCTGGCCTGATCAGCAGATCGTAAACATCCTCGCCGCCGCGGAAGCTAAGACTTTCGAAGACGGAGATTTGCCGCGAACCGTATACCTCCGCAGTCTTAAGACTCGCGTTTCTAACGCTCGCGAGTTTCAATCGAGGGATTTTGCCGCTTACCGTGCGACCGCGCTGGCAGTCTCCGGCAACCGCCAACAGACGCTGAACCTTCTCGACGACATTCACGCATTGACCGACAGCGAAGTGACAGAAATCGCCCGTCTCGGCCCAAAGGTTATGCCCTCGCAGGTCTTACTGGCGGGCTTCAATGAACTGGTTCGCCGCATCAATACATGGGTCGCGCTGCGCCACCGCCCTGAGCAGGAATTCACGAAGCTTTCGGATCAGCTCCTATCGGTCAGTGCGCTGATGGATAAGGAAACAGTGCGGCGCACGCTAAAATTTGCGCGCAGCTTCAGGAAGCCCGAGCCACATGTCTCGACGTTCATACGTCTGCTAGGTGATGCGCAAAACATTGAGGGTCTTCAACTCGTCTGCAAGACCCTTCGTGGTCCCAAATGGAAGGATCACCGCCGATTGATCCATGATGCACTCATACGGACGGGCAGTTTTAAGGGTGCGGAAATCAGAGAACTCGTCCCTCTTGGCAAGAAGTCTCTCTCGGTTTTTGCCGCCTGCTGGTTCCTCTGGCGTGATCACGATGCAAAGATAGTAGTGCATATCCCTCCCGTGCCTCGCGACCTCATCCGCGAACGGTATTCACCTGGGGATAATGCAGACGTCGCGTCCTTCTTCTATGAGGCGTTCTGGACCGCTTTGTATATAGGGCTTCGCGCGGAGAACGGCTATTACTCAATGATCCATCCAGGGCTCGGCAAGGGCGATTTGGGGTGGCTACCGCAGGGTCTGGCAAAGTTTGAAGAGATCGCGAGGAACATTGCGGAAGGCCAGTTCGCTCCTACTTTCTCCACCGTCTATATCGAAACAGTGGACGTCAAACCGGTCCAGTGGAGGTCGGATCACGAAACAGAATGTACACAGTATCGGTCTTTCAACGATGCTCTCCGACGCATCGCCGTCGATCTGCATTTTCTTGGTCTTTCAGACTCCAGCAATACGAAGGTGCCGGCCTCGGAGCTGAGTATAGCACGCCAATCCGCCCATTGGTCGGACGAGATATGGGTGACCCGCAATGTGGAAAACAGGATTCCTATCCTCGATAAGGACGGTGCGGCGGCGTTTCTCACCGACCAAGCAAAAGACCTTTCAGCTAAGGTGACCGAATTCAGCGAGCGCTCAGAGCGTTGGACGCACCTCGCGAGTTTGGCGCTTCTCTATGAAGACAGTAGAACGGCTGAGTTTCTAGCGCACGCCGCCGAATGCCTGGTTGGCTATGGCTGGCGTAAAGACCTCGGCGCGATGGACGTGCTCGATGCCGTTGTCGAGTTGCGCGCGAAAAACCCGGCTGTCACGCGGGCACGTCTCGATACGCTCGTCCCGATCATCGAGATGATCACTGAATTTACAGACGGTGACGAGACAAATTACGTGAGATCTGAGCTTATCAAAGTCGTTGCGAAGGTTGCGCCCGAATGCTTGTCCTCCCTCTACGAGAATTACCTCTCGACCGATGATTATTCCTATGCAGACGAGTGCCTGATTGAATTCGCGAAGGTGATGGATCTCGAATCCCCAGAAGGTGCCGCACTAGCCCGAACGTTCCTTGACGAGCTAACCCTTGGGGTTATCGATGACCGCGCGGTCAGTGAACCTGCTGCCCGCTTCCTCCTCGATAGACAGGATGCCTTTCTAGGTCGCACGCCGAAAGACCGTAGCGAAATCGAAGCGACCGAAGAAGACCTTTCCGAACGGGAGAAAGAGGCTGCTAAGGTCAACCTCACATCGTTCAACTGTAAGGATTTTGCCGCCGTCGCCGAAGCGACAGAGGCCATTCATTACAGGAGCCGCAAGGAATTCATGGTTAAATGGCTTCATCACTGGAAGAACCAAGGGAAGGCATTGCAGTCTCTGCACTCGATCCACTCCTATTTAGAGGCGAGCGAAGCGACCTATAATGCCGAAGAAATTCTCGACGAAGCCTTCCTTGTGAGCCTCGCTGTCGAGGGCAAGGAGGCTGCATACCCGTGGCTCGTCAAAGCCCATATTCATCGTCACGGCTGGCAGAGCTACTACGCGTCTGAGACCGAGACAATGACACGGGTTAGGCTCGCCGCGAAGCACTATCCGGATCGCTGGTTTCAATACATCAAGGACACGTCGGTGCCTGAACCCTACTTCCGTCGCAAAGGCTACAGTTTTGTACTTGGCTACCAATACTTGGTGCGTTTCCTAATGCTCGTCGGGCAGGTGGAGCTTGCCGACAAGATCACGACTTCCTTCGTGGACTCATTGGTCGAGGAGGTCCGGGAACAGCCGATCCCGGAAACGCCATGGTTCTTAGCAAGCTCGGCGCCCCTTGCGCTTTCCTTCCTATTCCAGCGGCTCAAATGGCCTGTGCCAATGTCACGCTGGAGAGCTGCTAAGGAGATCCGCAATCTTCTCAATGATCCAGGCACACGGTCCTCAACGACGGCAGTGCTTTTGGACTATCTCGATAAGTGCCAGACGGAGTCCGAAATTTGCGCCATCCTCACGATCATCTTTCTGACCTCGCAGGATCACAGACCTCCTTTTACAACGCTAGCATCGCGCATCCATTGCCCTTCCATTCTCGCCGACATCATTCTGGAACGAACATATGGACAGGGGCTAGGCATAGGCGAATGGCAGAAGTCTCACTCGGGGCGGGCTCCGGCCGACTTCGAGAGCAGTAGCTACTTCGAGGAGCACAAGACCGCGCATGTTCCGCCGATCCTCATGAACCATCTGAGAAAACTGGAACGCGTTACCGAATATCGCTACCCCTTTCTCCAACACTGGGCATACGAGTGGAAAACGCTACGCGATACGCTGGGCACGCGTTTCACCCGCTATCCGCATTATTTCGATAACGTGTTGGACGCACGCTCGGGAATCATGGGGCAGTACTGGCAGAGAATGACAGAGGTCTATCTCTCCGCGTACCTGCGGACTCTGGCCTATGCTGTTAGCGCGTGGCATATGCCCCAGAGGTTCGCGAAAGGCTATTGCCTCGATATCGTTCATGGGATTGCCGGTCTCTTCGATGTTGAACCCGGCGCAAAGCCGGTGTGGCTCTCGGACTTTCCTGAAAGATTCTGCGCTCCCGGTGCTGATTTCACGCCACTTGTCCGCGAGCTAGTTCGAGCGGCACGAACGGAAGGAATGATGCTTGTCTCGTTAAACACTCCAGTAGAATCGTCGGTGCAGAAATTCGCTAATCTAACGCTCAGTGCTCATTTCGTAACGACAGATTACGAACTGCCTGACGGTGCCTTCCTCTATGAAAAAATGCCATCGTTGTCAGTCGCAGATACGCTCGAGCTTAAGGGGCCGCCAGCGGTAATCACGATCGAGGAAGCAAGTTGTGAAGGCAAAACGGGTGACGAGGTCGCCGTCTGCAATTGCCTCTTTCCTATACCGTTTGGAACATGGCACGGCGACTATTTTAGCATGGGGCTGAGGATTCCCGCACCTTATACGGTTACCGATACCGAAATCCGGTGTACACACGAGAGCATCGAATGTATTACATCCGATGGGAAGGTTGCTTCGAGAACTTTGATATGGAACGACAATTGGGCGCCTCCACGCCCAAAGGAAGGTTCGACGCGCTGTGGTACTGCGACTATGATTGATCAAGAGGTACTCGCCAAAGCAATGGAACGGCTAGGGCGAAAGCTCGCCTTCTTCATACGGCTGCGTATTTGGGACCGCGAGAAGGAGTATGGGGAGTACTCAGAATCGCAACGCACCTTCTTTTTGCTTGATTGAGATGGGTTAGAGTGGATTGGGGTCACGTCTTGCAATCCGACATATACTGCAGCGGTAGCATTTGATTGCAAGATCTGTGGAGGAGCTGTGGGGCCGAGTCCAACAACCCACTGGAGCCGACCGCAAAGACGCGGCGGCCCAGCGCCCGCATTACTGATTACCAAAAGAAATATACTATCATTCGATCCCAATTGGCTTCGTTGACTACAGGAAAACGCCATAGCCGGGATGAGCGGAAAACAAGTTGTCAGGTATTAGCATGTTTCATCCCGCATTCATTGATCTGGCCAGATCACCCAACCTCTCGACTTGTATTTGAACTGAATGAGTATTGGGGAAAGGCAATTGCCCAACAAATGGCAGCATGAATAATTCGTTTAAAAAACAAAAAGAAGTACACCTTAATCTAAGAGAAAATTGTCCTTGACTTGGGGTCCACTTCACTGGCGGATATCAAAATCAAAGGAGGTTGTATGATGGGAACGTTAAGAGATCAGATGCTGATGGATTTACAGTTGAGCGGAGCCAAACCGAGGACACAAAATGCCTACCTGCGGGAAGTAGAGAACCTGGCAAAATACTTTAAGAGCTCCCCGGCGGAACTGGGGGGAGGCCGAACTCAAGCAGTACATGCTTTACATGATCAACGAGCGGCACCTGTGCGAGGACACATTCCGATTCTATGTTGCCGGGCTCAAGTTTTACTCAGGTAATAGCAAGACGGGAAAGCGAAAGGGTATTTTAAGTGGTTTTTACTGGGACTTTACTGGGACTTCGAAGAGGCCTAAATGGGCTCAAATGGGCTTCGCCTTGAGATGCTGGCATAATTTATGCTAATATATAATACTATACTACGTAGTATAATGTCTTTGTTCTTTGTTCTTTGTTCTTTGTTGTTTGTTATAATAAGTTAATATCTGCGCGCGCACGCGAGGGAAATCTTTTTTGTTATCTTTTCCCTCGGGGGTTAGGGAGTAAGTATCTGCGACCAAGCAAAATACGAAGTATTTGCGCTGGTCGCGTAATACCCATTTTATTTTTAGCGTCTGGTCCCGCCAAAAGCTATATTTGTATACACCTTCTTCTAACGCACCAGAGTAAGCCTTAGAAGCCACAAAGCCCAAGAATGAATTCATGCCTATGGCTAGAGAAATAGCAAGCAAGACCCATCCTGTCACTTCGGAGGTATGCTCTATCCTGTAGCTGTGTGTCTTTCTTGTGTGGGGGAAAGGTGACTGATGCGACCAAGTAAAATGCAAAGCATTTGCGCCGGTCGCGTAATGACAGAGTGTCTTTGCAGTTCAGAGATAAGCAACAAAGAACATCAGCGTTGAGATCTGCGACCAAGTAAAATGCAAAGCATTTGCGCCGGTCGCGTACTTCTTATCCTGTTTTTAGCGTCCAGATTTAACCAAAAGCCATACCTGCATATATCCCTTTCAAACGAACAGAGACGGCCCTTAGAGATCATCAAACCCCAAAAGCACCCTTTATGCCAATAACAAGAGAAACAACAAACAAGACCCCACCCTGTCACTTTGAAGGGGGTTGTGTTCTACCCCGTAGCGGTCTTCTTGTCAGACTGGTGAATATAATTATATGCTCGTAACTTCATATCGTCCTCATCGTATCGGGTGAGATACTCTTTTTTCTTCATAGCATCCTCCAGGTTATTCATTGCGACACCCAGAACATTAAATTTACCCAACAAATCTTTTTCAACCTTCTCTTCCTGAAACAACCCTAACGAAACCAATTTGGCAATTGCATTAACAGAATCGGCTGCATTGTAGAACTTATCACCAATATCCCGTGGAATCTCAACAAAAGGCTTTGGCATATTTTCCTGATATTCCCATGGGGGTTTCTTTCCTTCTTTTTTACACTTCTGTAATATCTGTTCCCTTCGAACCAGCGCCTGAAACTTTGGACTCTGATTTCTTGGGGGATAATCTTGGAGCCAGAGCAACAAAACTTTTCGGGTAGGAGGCACTGCCGTAAAGCGTGTGTTTATCCACAACAAATATTCTACTGAAGTTTCCTAGAAATTAAAAGCGTTTTTGGGGCAAATGAAATGCAGTTGGCATGGAAATTGAATTTCATTTTTCATGCCAACCATCAAGTAATTTACAAAGTAACTTATTGGAATTATTAATAAAAACAACAAAATAACTCTTGAAAAAGTAGGGGCTCCTATGGTATATTTC
>Ga0307991_1002318_pt1 | contig 12947 bp, 14 predicted proteins | sample EllFjometagen131_FD_203146 | JGI IMG/M metagenome (GOLD analysis project Ga0307991, IMG submission 203146) | Marine microbial communities from Ellis Fjord, Antarctic Ocean - #131 | ecosystem: Environmental > Aquatic > Marine > Unclassified | place: Southern Ocean | collected 2014-10-08
ATACTTTAAAGTTTTATTATTTTTAGTAGGATTACATTCTTTCCTTGTAGGGATATTAATGATTATATTGCCTACATCATCTATGTCATCTTTTGGATATACCGATTTTTCTGAAAAATTTTTTCAGTCTCAAGCTGGTGTTTTTCATATTGTAATGTTTATCGCTTACCTCTTAATTTTATTTGATATTAAAAAATATGAAGGAATTATTTATTTAGTAATTCTTTCCAAATTGATAGCAGTAATTTTTCTTTTTTCATATTTCTTATTTGTTGATAAAATATGGATGGTTTTATTTTCTGGAGTTGCTGACTTGGCTATGGGAGCTATAATGCTTTTATTTTTCATTATTTACAAAAATGAAATTGAAGCAAAAAAAATCAATAATGTAAGTTAATTTAAATTTTTTATAAATAAACAATTAAATTATGGTATCAGAAATAAATTCAAAACTTCCCTCAATTATTGTAACAGGTGCTTCTGGTTTTGTTGGAAGACATTTCCTTGAAGTAATTAAAGACAAGTATAATATTTTTGCAATAGCAAGACGTTCGCAAAGCGAAGCAGCAATTCCATTTCATCATAATATTCATTGGATTCAATGTGATATTGGAAGTTGGGCGAGAGTAAAAGAAGTTATTAATCTAATAAAAGAAAATGGAGGTGCTGATTATATTCTCCACCTTGCAGCATTTTACGATTTTGAATATACTGATAAAAAAGAATATGAAAATACCAATGTAAAAGGTACTCAATATATTCTTGATATGGCAAAATCATTAAAAATTAAACGTTTTATTTTTGCCAGCTCTCTCGCTGCTTGTAATTTTCCACCAAAAGGTAAAGTTGTTAATGAAAAAACTAAGCCAGATGCAAATTTTGCTTACGCAAAAAGTAAAAAAGCCGGTGAAAAATTAGTAGAAGAATATTCAAAAGATTTTCCTTGCACCGTTACCAGATTTGCAGCTATATTCAGTGACTGGTGTGAATATCCTCCATTATACAAATTTTTATCAACCTGGCTAGCAAAAAAATGGGATTCCAGAATTTTAGGAGGAAAAGGTGAATCAGCTGTTTCATACATTCATGTTCACGATGTCAATAAATTTTTATTAACAGTTTTAAAAAAAAGCAAATCATTACCAGAATTTGATATTTATAATGTTAGCCCTAATGGTTCAGTTTCACATAAGGAGCTGTATAAAACATCTACTCTATATTTCTTTGGTCAGGAAATTAAGCCGATTTATTTCCCTAAGTCTTTAACTTATCCGGGGCTTTTCGTGAGAAATTGCATCTTAGCAAACTTACATATTATTAAAAAACCTTTCGAAAAATTTTGGATGTTAAAATATGTTGATATTAAGTTAAATGTTGACTCATCTTATACTTTTGAAAGAATTTCATGGGCACCAACATCCCGCTATCATATTAAAAGAAGATTATTGTTTATTATTGAAAAAATGAAAAGCCATCCTGAAGAATGGCATGTTAAAAACGAAATAGTCCTCAAAAGAATTACTGAGAGACCAAACCTAATAATTTACGACCATTTAATTGCAAATAAAGATAAATTGATAGAAAAACTAACTAATCATATTTTAGATTCCGAAAACGATAATTTTACAAAGTTTAGAAGTATGAAAAATGTTAATCTTCAGTTTTATATAAATGTCCTCTATCATTTGTTATTAGCTGCTGTTAGAAGTGGTGACAGGGGATTGATGGTTGAAAATATTGACGATATTATAAATCAAAAATTCGCTGAAGGCTTTGAACCTGATGAAATTTCCAAAACTTTTACAGCATATAAAGAAATTATTGTTCACGAACTTATCAATAATAAAGAGCTAAAAGTAAATAAACAAGATATTAATGATTCAATTAGTTTAACAATTCAACTTGTACAAGATGGCATCGAAGATATTTACGAAAATTTAGATAAAAAAATACCATCGGAAAATGTTTTGAATTATGAATTGATGCCTGACTCTGAAGAGCTTCAGAGAAAAGTTAGGCAATTAAGTGCTTTTTATCAAATTTTTAGAAAAAATTAAATATTAACATAGAATATAAAATCAATTATTAATTATTAATTTAAAAACAAATTTAAGGAGGTCAGAATATGGCAGAAATAACCGAAATTATTGATAAAAAAATTGATAAATACGGAAAAAGCAGAGTTGCATTATTACCAATTTTGCAAGAAATTGTTGAAGAAAAGCATTTTTTAACTGATAGCGATTTGCTAGAAGTTGCAAAAGGTCTTGATATTTCAGCTGCAGAAGTTTATGGTACAACTTCTTTCTATTCATTTTTAGATACAGAAGAAAGAGGAAAATATATTATTAGAATTTGCAAAACCATAACTTGTGATATGAAAGGTAAAAATGAAATTGTTAAGGCAATTGAAAACCTTTTAAAAATCAAACTTGGTGAAACAACTGATGATAAAAAATTCAGCTTTTTAGCTACTAATTGTATTGGATGGTGTCATAAAGGACCCGCAATGCTAATCAATGATGAAGTTTATACAGAATTGACACCACGAAAAGCTGTTGAAGTTATCGAAAGTTATATTCAAAAATAATTTGTAAGAAAAACTTAAAATTAAAAAAAATGACAAAAAAAGTAGATTATATTTTTAATACAGATTGTGTTTGTTATGATGTTACTGGTGATACCGTCATTAGTAAAACATTAAAAAAACCAAAAGAAAAAATTGTTCAAGAATTAATTGAATCAGGTTTGAAAGGTAGAGGCGGGGCAGGATTCCCAACAGGTTTAAAGTGGAAATTTACTGCTCAGGAAAAAGAAGAAGTTAAATATGTGATTTGTAATGCCGACGAAGGTGAACCTGGTACTTTTAAAGATAGAGAAATCCTTGAAAAAGTTCCTAATAAAGTATTTAATGGAATGGCAATTTGTGCTTATGTAATAGGAGCAAAAGAAGGATATATATATTTAAGAGGAGAATATAAGTTTTTACTTAAAAAACTAAACCCGGCTCTTGAAAAATTTAATAAAGAAATTAAAGAACTTGGAATAGATTTTACTATTGATATAAGATTAGGAAGTGGTGCTTATGTTTGTGGTGAAGAAACTGCTTTAATTGAATCTATGGAAGGAAAAAGAGGCGAACCAAGAAATAAACCTCCTTATCCTGCATCTCAAGGCTATCTTGGAAAGCCAACTGTTGTAAACAATGTTGAAACATTTATTAATGTGCTTATGATTCAACGAATAGGAGTGAAGAACTATAAGGATTTAGGAACTAAAGATTCTCATGGGTCTAAAGTTTTTTCTATTTCAGGTGATGCTGCTGTCGAAGGCATATTTGAGCTTGAGCTTGGTATGACTTTACAAGATTTTGTTGATGAATTTGGTGATGGTGATACCAAAGCTGTTCAGGTTGGTGGAGCTTCTGGTTTTTGTGTACCAAGAAGAAAATTTGCCAATACTATTATAGGTTTTGAAGGAATTCCAACAGGAGGTTCTATGATGCTTTTTAATAGTCATCGTTCAATGTATAATGTTCTTCATAACTACCTCGACTTCTTCGCTGAAGAATCTTGCGGACAATGTACTCCTTGCAGAATAGGATGTCAGCAATTACTAAAAGGTGTTGAAGCTGTAAAAAAAGGTGAAAAAGATGCTGAATATCTTGACGTGCTTTTAGGCTTGTCAGATACTATGAAAATTGCATCTAAATGCGGATTAGGGCAATCTGTTGCTAATGCCTTTACCTCAATAGTTGAAGAATTTAGAGAAGAAATAATTTATTAATAAAAAAATAGGAGATACCAAAATGATAAATCTTAAAGTAAATAATATTCCTGTTTCTGTTGAAGAAGGCACAACAATTTTAAATGCTGCAAAAAAAGTAAATATAAAAATTCCTACTCTTTGTAATCATGAAGATTTGTGTGTAGCCGGAAATTGTAGAGTTTGTGTTGTAGAACAAGTTGGTAACAGATTACTACAAGCATCTTGTGCAGTTCCTGTTTCAGAAGGCATGGAAATCCTTACTAATACTGGTAATGTTCGTAGAGCAAGAAAAAATATAATTGAATTATTGCTTTCTGAACATAATGCCGATTGTACTAACTGTTATAGAAACGGAAATTGTGAACTACAATCTTTAGCTAATGAATATAGCACAGGTAGTGAATTATTTCTTGATTTAGTTAAAGATAAAAATTATACTATTGATATATCATCACCTTCAATTGTTAAAGATGACAGTAAATGTATAAGATGTCAGAGATGTGTAAGAACTTGTGCAGAAATACAATTTGTTGCTGCTTTGACAGTTGCTAATAAAGGTTCTGAACAAAAAATTTCTACATTCTTTGAAAAACCTTTAAGCGAAGTTGTCTGTACAAATTGTGGTCAGTGTGTAATTCGTTGTCCTACTGGTGCTTTAATAGAAAAAACCAATATTGATAAAGTTTGGCAAGAAATTGACAATGAAGACAGCCATGTTATTGTTCAAACTGCTCCTGCAGTTAGAATTGGTTTAGGAGAAGAATTAGGATATGGTTCCGGTGAAAGAGTTACTGGTAAAATGGTTGCTGCTCTAAAACGACTTGGATTTGATTCTGTTCTTGATACCGATTTTACTGCCGACTTAACAATTATGGAAGAAGGTACCGAGTTATTAAAAAGATTGAAAGCAGTGTTGGTTGATAAAGACGAAACTGTTGCTTTACCAATGACAACATCTTGCTCTCCCGGATGGATAAAATTTATTGAACATAAATTCCCAGAATTTTTAAAAAACATCTCAACTTGCAAATCACCTCAACAAATGTTTGGTCCATTAGCTAAAACTTATTATGCCCAAAAACAAAATATTGATCCAAAGAAAATTGTAAGTGTTTCAATAATGCCTTGTACAGCTAAAAAGTATGAAGCCGAAAGACCTGAAATGCGTGATAGTGGTTTTAAAGATGTTGATTATGTTTTGACTACTCGCGAATTAGCTATGATGATTAAACAAGCAGGTATTGATTTCTTAAAACTTGAAGACGAAAAATACGATAGTATAATGGGAATTTCAAGTGGTGCAGGTGCAATTTTTGCTGCTACTGGCGGTGTTATGGAAGCTGCTTTAAGAACTGCTTATGCAATTGTTACTGGAAGAGACGTTCCTTTTGATAATCTTAACATTATGCCTGTAAGAGGTATGGAAGGTGTGAAAGAAGCAAAAATCAAAATTGAAGGTTGTGTGCCTGAATGGGATTTTCTTGAAGGTGTTGAACTAAGTGTTGCAATTGCTCACGGACTTGCAAATGCTAATGCTGTTATGCAAGCTGTTAAAGATGGAACAAAAAATTATCATTTTATTGAAATTATGGCTTGCCCTGGTGGATGTTTGGGTGGTGGTGGACAACCTATCCCAACAAGTCCTGAAATTAGGCAGAAACGTACTGAAGCTATTTATGCTGAAGATATGGGAATGCCAATTCGTAAATCACATGAAAATCCTGAAATAACTCAAATTTATGAAGAATTTCTTTGCGGAGATATTGGACACGAAATTGCTCATAAACTACTGCATACTAAATATACCGAAAAGAAGAAATATTAAAATAAAATCGAAAAAGGGAAGAAATAAAAATCTTCCCTTTTTAAAATTAAAAAAATAAAGATCATGATTTTTTCACCAGAAAAACTAAAGATTAGAGACCAACGAATGATGCCATTCATTGACCCAGAAGAAATATGGGGGTATATTAATAAAACTAAAGCAACAAAAGAAAGAGTAAGAGAGATTATTGCAAAATCTCTTGATAAAAATAGATTGACATTAGAAGAAACCGCAGTTTTGATAAATGCTGATACTCCTGAGTTGATTGAGGAAATTAAACAGGGTGCCAAAGAATTAAAGAAAAAAGTTTATGGCAATAGGATTGTTTTGTTTGCTCCCTTATATATTGGCAATAAATGCACGAATGATTGTCAATACTGTGGCTTTAGAACTTCAAACAAAGGAGCTAATAGGAAAACTCTTAGCGATGAAGAAATTCGAAATGAAGTTGAAGCATTAGAAGATAATGGGCAAAAAAGATTGATACTTGTTTTTGGTGAACATCCTGACTACTCTGCCGAATATATTGCTCATACAGTTAAATTGGTTTATGATATAAAAAAGGGTAATGGCGAAATTAGGCGTGTAAATATTAATGCTGCCCCTTTGGAAATTGAAGGATTCAGAACTGTCAAAGATTCAGGAATTGGAACATATCAGGTATTTCAGGAAACTTATCATCCCGAAGCATATAAACTATATCATCTTGGTGGGAAAAAAAGAGATTACAATTATCGCTTGACTTCTTTAGACAGAGCTCAGGAAGCTGGTATTGATGATGTAGGTATTGGTGCATTATTCGGTTTGTATGATTGGAGGTTTGAAGTTTTGGGACTTATTCGTCATACTAATCATTTTGAAGCTTGTTATAATGTAGGACCTCACACAATTTCATTCCCTAGATTGCAAAAAGCTGCTTCTCTTAATATTGATGATAAATATATTGTTAATGATGATGATTTTATAAGAATTATTGCTATTTTACGATTAGCAGTTCCATACACAGGTATGATACTTACTGCCCGTGAACCTGCTAAAGTTAGAACTGAAGTTATGGAGTTTGGTGTTTCCCAAATTGATGGTGGAACTAAAATTGAAATAGGTGGTTATTCTGAAAGTCTCAATGAAAACCAAAATCTTAACAAAGAACAGTTTTTTATTAGTGATTCAAGGTCATTGAATGAAATTATTGATGAATTACTTTCTAAAGGATTTATTCCATCATTTTGTACTGCTTGCTACCGCTTAGGGAGAACAGGTGAACACTTTATGGAATTTTCTGTGCCTGGTTTTATTAAGCGTTATTGTACTCCAAATGCAATTTTAACTTTAACAGAATATTTGCTTGATTATGCTCCTGATTCAACAAAAGAAAAAGGATTTAAAGTTATAGAAAATGAATTAACTAAAAAAATAAATATTGTTGATGTTGATGAAGTTCGCAGTAGAATAGAGCGAATAAAAAATGGAGAAAGAGATTTGTATTTTTAAATTAACTAAATCAAAAAAAATAATTTTATGAATGAACTAAGAATAATAGGCGTTAGAATTTATGATAGAATTAAAGAAGCAGGAAAAACTCAAAAAATTTTGAGTAATCATGCTCATTGTATTAATACTCGCTTGGGTTTTCACGAACTTAGTGAAGATGTTTGTAGTAGAATTGGTTTTGTGTTGTTGGAATTAAAAGGAAAAGCTGAAGATTGTGAAAAACTTGAAAAGGAATTAAATAATGTTGGAGGATTAACAATAAAAAAAATGACTTTTGATTTATCCAAATAAGTTTGTTGGTTATAGCTTAAAAAAATAATATATTATGGAACAAAACGAAATCCGAATTATTGGAATACTTAATAAGAATAAAGAAAATGATGTAGATGAAATTCAAGATATTTTTACTAAGTATGGTTGTATAATTAAAAACCGTCTTGGTTTGAATAAAGTTTTTAGCAAGTCGGGTAAAGAATACAGGATGATAATAATCGAAATTACCGGAGATGGAAAAGAAATAAAAGAATTTGAAAATAAACTTTCAGGTATTAAAGATATTGAAATCCAAAAAATGATATTTAAAGATTAATTATTTTTCCGACAATTAAATTTGATAATTATGTTTCAGTTTTCTAAAAATATAGAATCTCAAGATTATATAAAGAGTTTTAAAGCACTTAGTTCATCAGAATTTAATGATGTTAAACAAAGAAAAAAACAGCTTAGATATAATAAAAGAGAAACAATTTGCAAGCAAGGAAATTTTGCTCCAAATATTATGTATTTGGAAGAAGGACTTGCGAAGTTATATTTTCAAGGAAAAAACAAAAAGAATTTAATAATAAAAATCGTTACACCTTATGATTTTATAGGTTTATCTTCACTTTTTGGAAAAAATTATTGCTATTATTCTGTTGTGGCATTGACTGATGCAACTGTTAATATGATTGCAAAAGATGACTTTAAAAATAATATTATAAGTAATAGTAAGTTTGCATCAAAAATAATCGAATTATATTGTAATAATAATGCTTTGTTTTTTTCAAGATTAAATGATGTTGCTACAAAACATGTTCATGCTCGACTTGCTGATGCAATCCTATATCTGACTGAAACAAAATATTGTGGAAAAAATCTATTATCTTTAATAACAAGAAAAGAATTAGCTGAAATAACTAATGTCTCTGTTGAAGGCGCAATTAGGTTATTGTCAGAATTCAAAAAGGAAGGAATAATTGATATTAACGGCAAAAATATTGAGATTATAAACCACGAAAAGTTGAAAAGAATTAGTGATGTAGGATAAAAAATTGTAAATTTATTCCTAAAGGGAAATTTTAAAACTTAACATTAAAATGAAAACGAAAGTTGATAAAATACTAGAAAAAGATATATTGTCAAGAGATGATATAATATTTTTGCTGTCAACTGCTGATGCTGCTGAAAGAGATAAAATATACAAAAAAGCTTATGATGTTAAAAACAGAATTGTTGGCAACAAAGTTTATTTGAGAGGATTAATTGAATTTTCAAATATTTGCAAAAACAATTGTTATTATTGTGGAATTCGACATGATAACAAAAAAATTGAAAGATATGCTCTAAGCGATAAAGAAGTTCTTGACGCTATTGAATTTTCATGGAAAAACAAATTTGCTTCAATTGTAATACAATCAGGCGAAAGAAACAATAAAGATTTTGTTGAGCGCATTGATAATATTCTAAAAAAAGCAAAACAAATCACCAATAATGAAATAGGAATTACGCTGTCGGTTGGTGAACAAACAGAAGAAACTTACAAAAGATGGTTTGAAAGTGGAGCACACAGATATTTGCTAAGAATTGAAGCGTCCAATAAAGAACTTTTTAAAAAAATCCATCCTAATGATAATAATCATTCTTTCGAAAAGCGTTTAAAATCATTAGAAAATTTAAAGAAAACAGGATATCAAACAGGCACCGGCGTTATGATAGGTATGCCATTTCAAACAATAGAAGATCTTGCTGATGATTTATTGTTTATGAAAAATTTTGATATTGATATGGTTGGAATGGGACCATATATCGAACATAAAGACACTCCGCTTTTTAAATACAGTAATTTGTTGATGTCAAAACAAGAACGCCTTAATTTGACTTTAAATATGATAGCTGTATTAAGAATAATGATGAAAGATATTAATATTGCTTCCACCACTGCTTTACATTCAATAGATAATTTGGAAGTTGATAGTGGTTTAATAGCAGGAGCAAATGTTATTATGCCAAATGTTACTCCTTTGAAATATCGTCTGGATTATTTTCTTTACGATAACAAATCAGTTATTGATGCATGTAGTGATGAGTATTTAGAATCTTTAAAAAAATCAATTATTTTAGCTGGAGATGAAATTGGCTTTGATAAATGGGGCGATTCTAAACATTTTCAAAATAGAAATTGAAAAATAATTTATTATGAAAAATTTAAGATATGTGTTTTTAGTATTTTTCTTGAGTTTCTTTTTGCTTTCTTTTGGGCAAACACCAACAACACAAAAAGTGTCAAATCAACACCAAATTTGGATAAGATATTATAATAAAATTAAACTCTCTGATAAATGGAGTTTTCAAACCGAATTAGAAAACAGACGTTTTACTTTCCCCGACAGAAACGGACAAATGTTAATAAAATCACATCTACATCGCAAACTTAATGATAAAAGAGATGTAGCAATTGGACTTGCTTATTATTCAAATGGTCAAAGCAATCCTTCATCAACCAGTAATTTATTTGTGCCCGAATGGCGACCTTTCCAAATGTTTTCTGTTAAGCAAAAGTTTGGAAAATCAAATTTTAGTCATAGATATGTTCTTGAAGAACGTTTTAAGGCTAAAACAAAAAACGATGAAGTTATAAGCGGTTATAAATTTAATCTTAGAATAAGATACAGAGCTCAGTTTGATTATCCTTTAATTAATAATTCTGAAAACAAAAATATTGTAAAACTTAAAATTTTCGATGAAATATTAATTAACACAGGAAATGGAATTGTTATGAATGTATTTGACCATAATAGATTTTATGCTGGATTAAATTTCTGGTTAAGCAAATGTTTTTCAATAGAAGCAGCCTATTTACACATATACAAGCAAAGAAGCTCAGGATTTGAATATTACAATCAAAATAATGTTCGCATTACTTTGTTTCATAATATAAATTACTAACAAAATTATTAACTAAATTTTTTCAAAATGGAAATTATTACAACAACAGTGCTTTTGCTACTGTTAGTAGCTATTGTATGTGAATTTATTGATTCTTCGCTTGGGATGATGTACGGCACAATTCTTTCGCCTTGTCTTATTATTTTTGGATTTGATCCGGTCATAGTAATACCTTCATTATTGTTTTCGCAAGCAATAGGGGGCAGTGTTGCTTCTTGGCGACATCATAAATATAAAAATGCTGAGTTTAGCACAAAATCAAAAGATTTTAAAATTGCTTCTTTAATATTTGTATTAGGAATTGCTGCAGTGTTTTTAGGAGCTTTCGTAGGTTCAATTATCCCAAAAGTGTTTCTTAAAACATATATTGGTTCTTTAGTTTTAGTTATGGGAATAATTCTTTTAGTTGGCAAAAGATTCTCATTTTCATGGTGGAAAATTTCTATTATTGGAATTATTAGCGCATTTAACAAAGCCCTATCCGGTGGTGGATTTGGACCTGTTGTTGCAAGCGGCCAGGTGCTATCGGGAAGAGATGGAAAAAATGCAATAGGCTCAACAGTTTTTGCTGAAGCTCCTATTTGTATTACAGGTTTTCTCGTTTGGATTTGGTTTTCATATTCCGAAATTAATTTAGAAACACTTCTCGGAGTTCTAATCCCATTGTCAATCGGTTCGATGATTGGTGGCTTTTTTGGACCTCGTGCTTTATCGAAAGTAAAATCTAATAAAAAATTAATTATTGGATTAGGAATTTTAACCGTTGTTTTAGGAACTTGGACTTTGGTTAAAACACATCTTATGTAGAACTGCTCTGTAAATTCATCATTATAATTTACATAAATAAGATTTCTTTCGTTTTTGAATTTTTATTTTTGATTCTTTTTCAATTATATAGATTTATATTTTCCTATATAGACTAAATTGCTTGGCATTTTTAAATCTTGTCTTATAATTATTCCCTTGTTTTTTATATATTAATCATGGATGTTTCATATTATAAAAAAAATAAAAAGCTTGTATTATGAACATATGTGCATTATATTTGCAAAATATTTTCACTACCATTAGAACAATAGAAAAATAAATTCATTAGTAAAGTATTCGGATTAACATCTGAAAGCTTTAGCAAGATATCTAAATAATGAATTATTAAGTAAATTTTAAGAATATTTATTTGTATAAATAATTATAAATCTATATTTTAAATATGAAAACAGCATTTGCATCAGAAAATGGAAAATCATATATAGACAAGCATTTTGGTGATTCTGACTATTATTATATTTATGAAATTTCATCATCAGAGATTAAGTTTATAAAAAAGATTAGTAACATAAGCGAAGAAGAAGATGAAGATATTCATGCCGACCCTAAGAAAGCTAAAAGTGTTGCTAAAATGTTGAAAGCAGAGAATGTAAAAGTAGTTGTTTCTAAAATTTATGGACCGAATATTAAAAGAATCAGAAAAAATTTTGTTTGTGTTTTGATGAATGACGATGATATATCGGATAGCATAAAAACAATTCAACAAAAATCTGATATTCTGTTAAAAGAATGGAATAAAGGTGAAGATAGAAACCATATCAATTTGAAAATTGAATTGATATAAAAAATATTTAATATTGATAAAGATATTTTTGCTTTCTTTATGCAAAAAAATAAAATGTATTTATAACTATTAATAATTGGTGAAAAGATAATTTTTTTTTAATCATATTAGTATAACAGTAAAAGATAGGGAAAACCTTGTTAATAAATCAAAACTCAAAATTACAAATGTGTGAGAATTAAAAGAGAATTTTTCGACCTGATATTTATTAAAGATAAAAGTAGTAATGTTTTTAGATTAAAGAAAAATAAATTAATACTAATTAATAACTAAAGGAGAATAATATTATGAAAAATTTAATGAATTTATATGATGATTTAAACTGGAATGATGCAGTTGATTATTCAAAAGGAACAAAAAGAAAGGTGCTAAGAGATGAAAACGGTGCTAGAACAATTTTGTTAAAATTGCCAAAAGGCTTTTTAATGGCTCCGCATTCACATATTACCACCGAGCAAAATTTTGTTCTTGAAGGAGAATATATAAGTAATGGAAAATCCTATCCGGCAGGGTCATACCAAATTTTTTCGCCAGGTGATGAACATGGACCATTTGAATCAAAAAATGGAGCCTTAATCTTGGTTATCTGGGATCCAATAAAGTAATAAAAAGAAGGAGATAATTGAAAAATATCTGCATTGATAAAATAAAGAAAGATTAACTGGTGGAAAAAGTTATAGTATGTTTATCGTTAATCTGTTCACGGTGTAATACTCTAAAAGCTTATTAAAAAAAAGAAATCAGGTTTATGGATATTGATATCTCACGAGACCAAAGGGATGAAGACAAATTAGTAAAACGTAGCAGACAAATAAAAGTGCTTCAAACTGATAGTAATAGTGAAATTATTGTCGGTTTCGAGAAAAATTGAATTAACAAATTCTTTGAAATAGGAAATTATAAATCGGAAACACAATGTTAAGAATAATAATTTGGATAATAATGATTTTTGGTGGTTGTGGTTTTGGATATTATATTGATTCTTTGATATTTGAAAACATCCATCAAAATATTATTTTTCATATTGTTAGTTTACTAATTGGTGTT
>Ga0307991_1002319_pt1 | contig 12947 bp, 13 predicted proteins | sample EllFjometagen131_FD_203146 | JGI IMG/M metagenome (GOLD analysis project Ga0307991, IMG submission 203146) | Marine microbial communities from Ellis Fjord, Antarctic Ocean - #131 | ecosystem: Environmental > Aquatic > Marine > Unclassified | place: Southern Ocean | collected 2014-10-08
ATGGATTGGGGGGGAACAAATAACACGACCTAATCTAACTAAAAATATTAAACCCCTTAATATTTTAAATAAAAAGGGGTCTGTATCTAATGAAGTAAAAAATGTTTTGCAAACAATTAAAGATTATAATGCTATCTTGGCAACGGGTCATCTTTCATGGTCGGAATCATTAAAATTAGTTGAGTTTGCTACTCAAAAAATTGGTATCAAAAAGGTGATTATTACTCACCCTATATATCAAAAAATAAAAATGCCGATAAATATTCAGAATAAATTAGTAAAAGCAGGAGCTCTGATAGAGCATTGTTATTCTATGTACTCTATAGATAAAATAGCTATAAAAAAAATTGTTAATCAAATAAAAATTGTTGGGGCTAAAAATTGTATTTTGTCATCAGATGTAGGACAAATTTTTAGTGAAAGCCCTAGTGAGGCTTTAGTTAATTTTATGTCTCTATTAGAAAAAAATGGCTTAACAGAGGGTGAAATTAAAGTTATGCTGATTGATAACCCAAATAAGTTATTATTTAAGAATTAAATAATATTATTTCTGATTATTTCATTGATAATTAGGTATTTTTGTTTACCGATAACTTAGGCTAAATATTTAATGACTTTTTTTCCTTTTTTTTCTAGTTGTTCTTTGTTTTTAGCTTTATTTTATGATATGATTAATTAAAGTAAATGTTCTAGCTTGGTTACTAAAATATTATTTTTAGATTTGAGCTGACTTTAAAAAATATGCGTAATTTTTATCGTAAATTTCTTTTTCTACTGTTGTTGTTCGCTTTAGTTTTGCCTATCTCGGTTTTAGCAGAAGGATCTAATAATGGTGATAATCTTTTAATTTTTCGTCGTGGTAATGGCTATGGTGACGTACTTGTTTCTTCCGATGGTTCTTCTTTGCTATCTTGTGGAGAAACTTGTACAGCAAAAGTATTGGCTGGCGATAAATTGGATTTTACTGCCACTGCTCGTTTGGGATCAGTCTTTAAGGGTTGGTCTATAAATGAAGATAATTCTAATATTAATCCACAAAATAGTGAACAAATATTTCAATTGTCAGTCTCCGGAGTCACCGATGTGATTTACGCTAAATTTGTATTATCATCTTTGCCTGATAATCCCGTGATTGCTCCTGAGGATAGAAATGTTTCCCGAGTGATGTTTTGGTTTGGTAAAGTTAATCAACACTGGGATTTAAGCCAGGGAGTGTGGGCAAGCGATGCTGATGGAATCGCTGGTGCTCGTGAGAATAAATTAGATTATTGCCGTAAGTTTTATCCTGATACTGTTAAAGTAGTGAAATATAAAACTGAATTTAGTAATACTTGGAAAAATGCTGGTAATATTGGTGCTTATATTTCCAATAAGATGTCCTATCGTTGTGTGCAGGCAGATGAAAATATAAGTGGTGAAGATGTCTCTAATCTTACTGAAAAACCAAATAAGGGTTCAGTTTGTTATTATTTTACAGATCTGCCTCTTTGTTTGCCCCTAAGTGACCCCAGAGCAATCAAGAGTCCGTTTACTTTCCGGCTTGATAGTTTTGTCAGCGAAGGGGTTGATGCCAATAGTATTAAATTAGGAGAAGGGGAAAGAGCTGCGGTTCTAAAATCATATGAACAGGCTTTTTCAGTCTTGCCGACCACCGAAGAAGAATTCTCTGATGTTATAAAAATAAGCAATGGCCAGTGGCCAAGTCAGACTAGCGCTAGTGCAGAGACTGGAGCCATGAAAAAGTTTCAGGAGATATATAAGCGCCTACCGGATATGAATAATGAAAACGATGAGGCGGCAATTACTGTTATGGCCTATGGTTTGCGTCAGAAAGCAGAAAATAGAAATTTGGCTAGCGAATCGGTTGCTCTTAAGACTTTCCATAATATTTATAAGCATGACCCTTCAACAACCGAAGAATGGAATATTTTACAAGCTATCACTTATTCAGGAGCGATTCGTGAAGCTGATAGTGATGGCGATTTTCTTTCTGATCGTAGAGAGAAAGAATTAGGAACTGATCCCAATAATAAGGATAGCGATGGTGATGGTTATTTTGATGGTGTGGAAGTAGCCAATGGCTATAACCCCCTACAGATTGATTAATTTAAATTGTTTATTTATAAGAGGTGTCAAATGGGCGCCTCTTTTTTTATTTTAGCTCTGGTATTTTTTTTTAATCTCTGTTAATCTAGGGGAGAATTATTAAGAATTATCAAATTATATGGCTGAAGAAGTAATATTAAGATTTAATGAGGTGACTTTTGAATATCTCGTCAAAAAACCAGTATTAAAAGATGCTAGTTTTAGTTTACGTCGGGGTGCAAAAATTACTCTAATGGGACAAAATGGAGCTGGTAAAAGTACAATTTTTTCTCTAATTAAAGGTGAAATAAAGCCAAAGAGCGGACAAATATCCATGACCAATAATCCTAGTATTGGTGCTGCTTGCCAGACAATGGCTCGGGAGTATTTAGTTTTAAGTGTTGAGGATTATTTTGCTTCTGCTTTTGGTGAGCGTCCAGCTAATTTACGTAGTCAAATTAGTAAGGTTTTAGAAGCGGTTAATTTAGAGGTGTCTTTTGATCATATTGTTGGCGAATTATCCGGCGGTCAACAGGCACGTTTATTAATAGCCTATGCTTTAGTTCAGGATCCTGATATTTTGTTATTGGACGAGCCAACTAATAATTTGGATAAAGAGGGAATTGATCATTTACTGACCTTCTTAATTATGTATGATAAGACGGTAATTGTTATCTCTCATGATGCTGATTTTTTAAATTGCTTTACCGAAGGTGTTATCTATCTTGATGTCTTTACCCATCAAACAGAAATCTATGTGGGTGACTATTATTCAGTGGTGGAGGAAATCACCCGACGTATTGACCGTGAAATTAAGAAAAATGCCCAGTTGGAGAAGAAGATTATTGATCGTAAGGAAAAGGTTAATTTCTTTGCTCACAAAGGTGGAAAAATGCGTAAGTTGGCGCAGAAGATGAAAGAAGAAACTGAAGAATTGGTTGATAATATGGTTGATGTTCGTCGCGAAGATAAAAAGATCAGAAGTTTTGAATTTCCTCTGCAGGAAGATTTGAGTGGTGAAATTGTACGTTTAGATAAAGTGAGAGTTATCCAAAATCATGAACCAGTATTTCATGAAATTAATAAGAGTTTGACCCGTCGTACCCGTTTGCTGGTGACTGGTCCCAATGGCATTGGTAAGAGTACTTTATTACGTGCTTTGGTGGTTGGTACTCAGGAGGGAATTAGTATTGCTCCTAAGATTAAGTTGGGTTATTATAGTCAGGACTTTTCTAATCTTGATTTTGAAAAAACTGCCTATAAGGTTTTGGAAGATGATCTAATGGATGGCTTGGGTGAGCAGGAATTGCGTTCCATTGCCTCGGGCTTTCTATTAACGGGTGAGGTTTTAGCTTTGCCGGTTGCTGCCTTATCAGAAGGACAGAAGGGTTTGTTAGCCTTTGCGCGCTTGGCTTTAATGAAGTCAGGCCTATTGATTTTAGATGAACCAACCAATCATATTAACTTTCGTCATTTACCAGTTATCGCTGAGGCTCTAAATAATTATGATGGTGCCATTATTATGGTTAGCCATATGCCTGAATTTGTTGGACAAGTAAAAATTGACGAAGAACTTGATTTGGGTAAATTAGCTAAGAAATAAAAATTATTTGCTTATGAAAAAAGTAGTTGTTGCTTCTTTAAATCCGGTAAAAATTGAATCAGCTCGTCGTTCTTTTGAGCGTGCGTTTCCAGATCAAGTCTTTGATTTTATTGCTGTGGCTGCTAAATCTAATGTTTCCGATCAACCATTATCAGATAAAGAAACAAAAATAGGGGTAAATAATCGTTTGCAATCAGCTCAATTATTAAATCCAGATGCTGATTATTATATTGCTTTTGAGGGTGGGGTGGAAGATAAGGAAAATGGTTTAGAAATATTTGCTTGGACAGCGATATTGGATAAGGAGGGTAAAAAGGGAGAAGCTCGGAGTGCCAGTTTTATCGTGCCTGCTAAAATGCGTGAGTTAGTGATAGAACAGAAAATGGAGATGGGTGATGCCAATGATGTTCTGTTTAATCTTGAAAATTCTAAACAGAAAGCAGGGGGAATTGCCAGTTTGAGCAAAGGTTTGATTACTCGTACTGATTATTATGTTCATATGGGCGTTTTAGCTCTAGTTCCTTTTATGCATCCTGATTTATATTGATATAATTTATATCTTTATCTCATCTCAGCCAGCTTAAGCTGGTTTTTGTTTTTTTATTTTTAAAAAAATGATATGATAAGCGCATAATCCATAAATTTATGATGATTATTTCTGTTTTATCTTTTTTTCTTTTGGTGATTTTGGGACATTATTTTGCTTGGTACTTATCTCTACAGGCTTGTCCACGTTTAAAGATAAAAAAATATTGGCTTTTGGCGATATATATTGTTATTACCACTATTTTTTTGAGTAGCTTTATTTATCTTCATCAAAATGATGGTCAGGTTTTTAGCTATATTTATTTTGTCAGCGCTGTTTTATTTGGTCTTCTTTCGCAATTAATGCTATTGGGCGTTTTATATTATTTATTAATGTTAATTGCCAGGGCGATGGTTTCAATTAAAGATTTGCAAAAAAAATATAGCGTTCGGCTTGCTCAAATATTTATTTTATTAGCTGTAGCTTTATTTGTCGTTGGGACTTATAATGCTTTCTACCCTCAGGTTAAAAATATTAATTTAGTTAATTGGCCAACTGAGTTAAAAGGGAAGACAGTGGTGCAATTATCAGATCTACATCTGGGTGCAATTTATCGCCCAAACTATGTAAATCGTATTGTTAAGCAGGTGAATACTTTAAATGCAGATATGATTATTATCAGCGGTGATTTATTTGATGGCAGTGATGAATCTTTGCAAGAATTTATTGAGCCTTTATCTAAGTTTTCTGTTCCTACTATTTTTGTTTCTGGTAATCACGATCCTTATGTTGTTGATGATGAGGTCATTCAAACAGTATTGTCAGCTGGTTTAATTAATTTAAGCGATAGCGCAGAGGTAATTGATGGTATTGAAGTTATTGGTTTTAAATATTCTGGTCGTGAAGATAGTGACCAGAGGCGTGCTATTGCTAATCTAGATCAGACAGACAGTTTAGCTAAAATTGTTGTTAACCATGTTCCGGTTGATCAGGCTGAAGCTAAAGCTTTGGGGGCTGATTTAATGTTATCCGGACACACTCATCGCGGACAAATTTTTCCTTTCTCTATAATTATCAATTTACTTTATGGACGCTTTGCCTATGGCCTGGAAGATTACGAAGGCATGAGTGTTTACACCAGTGCTGGCACCGGCACCTGGGGCCCACCACTGCGAACCCTTTTTCCGGGCGAGATAATACAATTTAATTTGTAATAAAAAAAGGCCGCTTAAATAAATAAGCGGCTTTGGTTTTTTTAGATTTTTGCATCCGGAAAACTGATGCTTGCATAGACTAAACCATCCTTACATTTAACAGATGGTTTTCCGTCATGAGCTTCAGTTACCAACCGAATGGTCTTTGTACCTAAGCCGTTACCATATTTTTTAGTGGTAAACTGGCTCCTGAACATTTTTTGTAGATTTTCAGCGGATATCTCACCAGGATTAATTACTGTAAATGAGACAATACCATCATTATCTTTGCCAAAGTTGAGCACAATATTTTTATTGAGGTCACCGTCTTGCAAAGCTTGAATAGCATTTAAAATCATATGCTCCAAGGTTGTTTTCAATAGGTCTTGGTCGGCATGAATGAAACAATTTTCAGTAATTGGTTTTCGAAATAATTTTATCCCACTTTTTTCCACCATTACATTAAATTTCTCTATTATATTTTGGGTGAATTCAAACATATCAATCTTGGTGATGTTCAACTCACCGATTCCTTGTTCCAGCCTAGCAATTAATAGTAGACGATTAATTTTTTCCACCATTGATTCTACCTCTTTCATAATAATTTTTGCATATTTTTGGATATCTGATAACGGAGTCTGATCTTCTTGGTTAATTTGAATATCATCCATATTATGCAACCATTCAATAATTAGAGACATAAAACCGGCAATGCCATTAATTGGTGCTTTTAGGTCGTGAGCAGTTTCAGCAACTGCTTCAGCAAGTCTTTTTTCCATAATGGTTTTGATGCCATTTTCTCCGTCTAGACGATGGACTGTAACCAAATAATATTCGCTGTCTGGTATTTTTTGATTCACCATCTCCATCAACTCACCATTAACATAGCGATGATTAATTTTTTTGGTATCCGGTGGCCATAAGATTTCGGTGTCATTGTTTTGGCGTAATAATTTCGGTCCGCTGGTGCCTATAAGATCTTTCTCTGAAGCATTAGCAACGGTATCATTAGCCCAAACAATTAAGCCGTTTTCATCCAGTATTAGGACTCCCTGTGGAGCCTGCTGATGCAATGCTTGTAAAAAGGCAAGGTTTCCTTTTTTCTTTTCTTTCATGATTTTTATTTTGTGTTTATTTGATTGTTAAAGTATAATTAATATATAGAAAACTATCATAGTTTATTATTTTAGTCAACTTGTTGATTGGGCTGTGTTAGAATAATGAAAATTGATAGTTTTTATTTTGCTTGTTATTATTTATGTGACTAGGTCACAATAAATAAATAGGGAATTAAGTTCTCGGCTGGATGCCGAACGGTTTTGACTATTTCAGCGCAGTCAAAAAGCCTGATATCAGTTGCCTATATTTTAAAAGCTAAGATTGTAGTGCTGGGTAGTCTTTTCTCTTGTTTATTCTTAGTTATTTAATTGCTTATTTGCCCAAAGAAAAAAGCCTCTGATTTTCTATCAGAAGCTATGTGTGGTATTTAAAAATTTAAACTTTTGTCATTATCGGTTTGCAGGCTTTAATTATTTTTTCAATTTCAATCTCTTTTATTCTGAATTTTGCTGGCTCAGCCGCTCGCTCTAATCTGATTTTTATTTTTAGCCATTGTTTTTCAAATTGCAAAACAAGGTCCAAATCGTGGCATTTTTTTATTTCTTGAATGCCTTCACTAAGGTAATCTAATGCCTGATGGCAGTTGCTTGTGTTTTTAATGTTTTCTCCAGCAAGGTACCTGTTAATCAAATTAAATAATTGATCGACGTTGTAATGATTATTTTTTCTATCCATGCTTTTCTTTTTTATTGTTAATGAAACTAATTTATGTTCTTATTTAAGTACAAATATTATATCTTGTCAAGAGGGTACCGGGGGTATTGACCTAAATAAAATTTTGTACATCTAAATTACAAATTATAATTAAAATAACTCTCATTACTGTTGATGCCTTAAAAAATAAGGCTTTGCAAAGTTTAGCTGACGATTATATGAAATGCCTACCATCCTATGCTCATTTTGAGTTGATTGAAACCAAGGCTGTTTCTTTTGCTGGGAGTGATAAGCCTAGGGCAAAAAAGCTAGAGAAAGATGGCTTGAAAAAAGTTTTGCACAGATTTTCGAAGGACTCCATTTACTTATTAGCGGAGCGGGGACGTTTGTATGATTCCATTGCTTGGGTTGATTTTATGGGTTCGTGTGTCAGTTCCGACCGGGCTTTAGTTGTTGTCGGCACTTTGGGTTGGGATAAGGAATATCATTATTAGAGATTTTTTGTTATAATTTACCATATGCCTTCTAAGAAAATTTCTAAATTATTTTTTAGCCAGGAGCAGCGCCAGCTAATTTGGACAATGTTAGTATTGTTGATAATTGCGGCCGCTCTTTTATTTATATTCTCCTGGCAGCTAACACGTTTAAAAGTTTTGCCCAATCTGGTGAAGACACAGGTTTCGTCTTCCTTATTTAAAGGTGAACTTTTGTCAGAACAAAATTTAGCGACTTTGCCCAGCGGTGATAATTTCGATGAATTGTCTTTTTTGGCTTCTCCCAATGGACGTCACTTTGCCTATATCTTAAAAAATAATGAAAGTCAGCAATTGGTTTTAGATGAGAAAGCGGGGCCGATTTTTTCCGGTATCACTTTTATGGTCTTCTCACCAGATAGCACAAACTTTGCCTATATAGCCAAGAAGAGTGATAAAGAGGTGGTGGTTATTAATGGTCAGGTGGGTAGGGAATATGATTGGATATTTAGTCCGCGTTTGTTTAGTGTTGATAGTCGCTCTTTTATTTATAAAGCGCGACGAGACGGAAAAGAATTTTTGGTGATTAATGAAAAGGAAAGTTCAGCCTATGATCGTATTTACGATATAATGCCTAGTCCGGTGCTTAGTGTTGACATTCGTTATTTTATTTATAAAGCGCGACGAGATAATAAAGAGTTTTTGGTGATTAATGAAAAGGAAAGTCGAGCCTATGATCATATTTATAATTTAATGCTTAGTTCGGATAAAAGTGCTCTTTTCTTTTTTGCCCGTGATGGTGAACATCTATGGCGCGGAGAAATTCCTTTGGAAGTAATGGATTAAGATAATGAAAAAGCCTTTCTAAAAAGAAAGGCTTTATATTTTAAAATTGCACTTGGACAATTAAATCTCGGATGATCGTTAGGATCTTCACTAAGATTTCACTGGCAAGAGCAGTGGCTTCTGTCGGCATGGCCCAACGCAGTACGAGTATTAGTATCAGGAAGCCAATAATTGAACTTAATTCTTTCATACATTTAAGATTAAGTTTATAATTTTGGGAATCCGAGTGACTGGCTCGTATCTGCCGCTTAGCTTTGGGCAAGCGACCCCCATTCTTTTGGGACAAGTAATTATCCCCAAAGAATGGGAGTTGTTGAAGCGGCCGATTAGCCTTTTAAAGAACTCTTACATTAATAATACGTATTAAGCTGGTGTTTGTTACAGTGGTTTACTAATATGATTAAAATAATATTAAAAAATAGTCCAATTTTAGCCAAAAAGTTGAATAAATTAGTCACTGAAAATAGGATTAGTGGTTTGAGTAGATTTTTTAAGACTGGGCCGGGAGAATATGCTGAAGGTGATGAGTTTTTAGGTATTAATATGCTGGAGCTTCATCAGCTGGTTAAAGATAATCCTGAGCTTGGTGATAAGGCATTGGAAGAGCTCCTGGCGAGTCCTTACCATGAAATCCGAATGCTGGGAGCTTTGTTTATGCTTAAGCGCTATCAGCGGGCAAAAGGTGAAAAAGATAAGACAGTCGCCCTGAACTACTATTTGGCTCATTATCGTGCTTTGAACAATTGGGATTTGGTTGATGTGACGGTGTCCAAAATTTGGGGTGACTATTTAATTGATCGTCCGCAAAAGAGAACTAAGCTCTATATCTGGGCCCGTTCTAAAAATATGTGGCAGCGACGAATGGCGATGGTGGCGACGGCTTCATTGATCAGAATTAATAATTTAGATGACGCTTTAGCTCTGGGTAAATTACTTTTAAGTAATAAAGAAGATCTGATGCATAAGGCGGTTGGTTGGATGCTAAGAGAAGTTGGTAAAAAAGATAAAGCTAAGCTAGTAAAGTTTATTAATAAATATGGCTCTAGGATGCCACGCACCACTTTACGTTATGCCATTGAACGTTTCTCGGTGGCAGAGAGGAAAAAATTTTTGCAGATTAAACATCAAGGATGAGTGCTGGGGGATAAATTTTAAGCAGCATTATTTTTAGAAGGAGTAATTTTTATTTGTCAAGTAAATTAATTGGCTCTGGGCCTTGTGTTTATTGGCATTAGATTAATAGTGTGTTATAATATCCTTATAAACAGGGAGGGATATTTTTAAGCACTTGTTTAATCCAATAAATAAAGGCTTTAATTCATTTTTATCTTGTTTATAAATATTTATTATTTTTTAAATATTTTTTAATCGGCTTACTTATTACTTTGGCTTGCCCTCGTGCTTGTTTCCTCGTAATAAAGGCCCCATTCAAAACGTATGCCAAAAATGACTAAGGCGCAGATCGTCGTTACTTTAGCTGAAGCCACCGGCTTAAGCAAAAAGGATGTTGCTGGTTTCTTCGAAACCTTCTCTGACTTAGCTTATAGAGAAGTTAAGACGAGTGGAGAATGCTTAGTTCCTGGTTTCGGTAAATTAGTAAAAGCAAACAGAAAGGCTCGTGAAGGTCGCAATCCTGCCACAGGTGAGACCATTCACATTCCTGCCAAGACTGTTGTTAAGTTCCGCTTAGCTAAAGCGGTAAAAGACGCAGTTCTGTAATAAGAATTTTTTTCTTCTGAATATCAAAAAAGCACCTACGGAATCAGGTGCTTTTTTATATCTAAAAAATAGGCGGGGTTGTAAGGTCTTGACAAAAACATACTTTCACGGTATGATCTTTTGTTAGCTTAAGCATTAAAGAAGAAAACTGTTAATAAGTAATTGTTGTTAGTTTTCTCTTTTAATCATCAATTAGAGATCGAGCTTGAAGCTTGAGATAATAGCTTGCTTATTTATAAGCATAAACATTGCAGGAGCAGTGGACTATTAGAGCGATAATCCCAAAGATGAAGCGCAGGAGCGTTAGGGAAATCACTGCTGTATTATTTAGTCACTAATATGGCGCCTTCGGTAGAAGGTTTGTGATCAATCTCAATGACTAAAAACACTTAAAGATGAACTTTAAAAACAATGAATTTAAAGGTAAACGTGAATGGGATCGTAATTTCCCATTTCTTAAAAAATCGGGACTAGATGTTCCGTATTTAACTATTCTGGCTTTAGCAAGGAGTAAGAGAGAAGTTAAAACATTTCATGACTTACTTCCTGCAAATTGTAGATTGTTAACGAATGATTTAATTAATCTAAAAAATTTCTGGGCTAAATATTTTTCTCCCGGAATTAATTCAAAAAAGGGAGTTAGGGTAGGTAAATTATCAAATGAAACTCTAGGTTGGTTGCTTGCAAGCCAATGTCCGGAAAGTAGCAGAGTCCAATTGAATTATTATTTACAGCGAATACGGGAAAAAGGAGAAATTTTCACCTATGAGAAGCCAAAATATCGTATCTTGAGCTGTAAAAATAGAAGTGGTAGTGGTGATTATCATTTTAATATTTCCATATCCAATGCAGATTTTGGAATGGGATGTCTTTTGTCTGGAGATAGAAAAATGCTTGTGGTTTCAATTTTAGGTGACGCTTGTTTATTGGACGAGTCTCTTACGCATAGCATTACAGAGTGGCCAGGCTATGAATTACAGGAGCGGAGTAAGGCTTATATTAAATACGGTATAATTTTCCGATATTTTCTTGATGCTAAGGATTTTTTACCCTTCTTAAAGGAGTACAAAGATAGTCATCGTATTAATCTTAGAGATTTTATCATCAAAGATGGATTCTTGAGTTTATTACTTGAGAAGCTAAAAAATAATGGATTGCCAGTAACATCTAAAAATATTGAATCTGTTACAAGGCATAGAGACGAGATGAAAGAAGATAATAATCTTCAAGAAGAGGACACTTATGTGAGAATATCCCCAATAAAAAAAGGGAAATAAAAAAACATAAAACGTCAAAGGCTCAATCTTAAATAAGTTTGAGCCTTTTTTATATCTAAAAATGTTTTTATAAATTACCAATATTGCCCTAGACCATGTTGCATTAATTTATTTTTGAGTTTGGTGTTGCGATGCAGATAGAGGACTAGGGAACTCAGTTCAATTTGATAACGGTTTTTAATTACTTTAAACTTTAAGCCAGCGTCAGCCTTAAAGGCGCGACGAATAGTTTTGTCGGTGACACCACCCAGTTTAGCTGCTTCTCCTACCGAGAGCCAAATCGGATTTTTAGGACTGGAGATTTTAAAATGATTAAGCATAGGCAGAAGGTTTTAAGTCTAGTATATATTGGACTAAAATTTTAATCTGGCTTGACAGTAGCATATAAAAGAGTTTAAGTCAACGCAGTTTGCATTTGCTGAGAATGGTAAAAAACGCAAGAAAATAACTAGTATTTACGTATTAAATGGATAGGGCTGGCAGTTTGGTTTATTTGTTTTATTAACTTGCTTTTTTAGGCTTTTATGCTAGAATAAAAGAGTAAAATTTGATTTTAATAAGAGGGGATATTTCCCTTGTTTTTAATTATACGCATGGCTGCAAATTTGGTGAAAAAATTTAAAGAGAAGCAATTGCTGCAACAGCTGAAGAGTCACGATAAAGAAGCTTTTATCAAAGTTTATGATAAATATGTTCAGGACGTCTACCGTTTTGTTTATTTTAAGATTGGTAAAGAAGCTGAGGCACAAGATCTAACTTCAATGGTTTTTCTTAAGGCTTGGAATTATATTCAGACTAATTCTTTAACGGATAGCAAAACTTTAAGAGCTTTGGTCTATAAAATCGCTCGTACCTCCATTATTGACCACTATCGTGAAGGCAGTAATAAATTAGAATTATCTTTAGACGATGAGAATCGTCCGATAGAAATTGTTGATGATAAACAGGGTCCCGATGAAAAGGTTGACCAGGCGGCCGACCTGATGTTAATTCATAAGCAGCTGCCTCTACTCAAAGAAGAATATCGCGAGGTAATTGTTTTACGTTTTATTGATGATCTGACTTTGGAAGAAATCGCGGAAGTGACCGGCAAGAAGAGGGGTAATGTGCGTGTTATTTTGCATCGGGCGATGGCCGCTCTAAAGGAAATGGTGGAAGTAGAAATGAAGGATACGAAATAAATTATTTAATTGAATGGAATGAATAAAAAAATAAGCACCCCTAGGGGTGCTTATTTATAAATATATTACTTCGGAGCTCGCACGATCTTGACCCTAGTATTTTATCATAGATTTTAAATTTGTCAAAATTCTACGTTTGCCAGCCGGTCGGGTGGACCCGCGGGGAGTCAAACCCCGAAGCAGCGACTGTCAAGATCGTGCTTGCATCCTCGCCGGGCCCACCCTAAATCTACTATAGCAAAGCTAATATAAATTTAGCTTAACAAAAAAA
>Ga0307991_1002320_pt1 | contig 12946 bp, 10 predicted proteins | sample EllFjometagen131_FD_203146 | JGI IMG/M metagenome (GOLD analysis project Ga0307991, IMG submission 203146) | Marine microbial communities from Ellis Fjord, Antarctic Ocean - #131 | ecosystem: Environmental > Aquatic > Marine > Unclassified | place: Southern Ocean | collected 2014-10-08
CTTTGGAAAATACTTCATAATCAGTGATTTTTTCAGCTTCACCGGTGGTTAATATATTATTAAAAATCAGGTATAACCGTTTGGCAGTCTCGGGAGACATATACTCGCGGTTATTTTTACCCACCAGTTCATCGGAAGAATAGCCTGAAATGTCACATAAAGCCTGGTTGAAGGTGATGAGATCGCCTTTTAAATCAATCTCAAAAAAAATTTCGCGCATGCTGTTAAAAATGGTCTGAAACCGTTTTTTATCTAAACTGAATCCAGCTTCTTTTTTCTTCAGCACTTTAATTTCATTTTCCAGCGTTTTGATCTGCTGTTTTAAATTGTGATCGCTGGAAATTTCAGGCATTGGGGGACTCCGTCTGAATCAAAAAAAGTTTTTTATAAATTCTAAATCGAATCCAATCTAATCAAAATTCAATCAGTTGTCAAGCAAGGTGGTTTTCTAAAACCTTATTTCAAAACGATTAACGCATCGACCACGACGGGTTCCGCATCATTGATAATTATCGGATTAATATCAATTTCTTTGATTTCATCATGGATCAGGGGCAGTTTGCTTAGTGTCGATAAAATTTTTGCCAGCGACTCCCGGTTTACCGGTGGCATTCCCCGGTATGCGGAAAGAATCTTTTTGCTTTTAATATCATTGATCATTTCTTCTGCCTCCGTAATGCCCATCGGGGCAACCCGGTAGGACACGTCGTTTAACACTTCGGTAAAAATACCGCCCGCACCAAAGGCCGCACAATGGCCGAACTGTTCGTCAAAGGTAATGCCGGCAAGCAACTCCCGCTGACCGTTGATCATTTTCCCGACTAAAACAGGAACCGGCCGGCCGGCGGATTTCTGTATGGCATGATAAGCGTTTGCAAGACTTTCCGGATCATCAATATTTAAATGAACAAGTCCCAAATCAGTCTTATGCATGATTTCCGGATCACATGCTTTGACAACAACCGGAAAACCGATTTTTTGTCCTGCTTTAAATGCTTCATCCGCACTATGACATAAAATTTCATCCGGAACGGGTATTCCATAAAATGCAAGAAATTGTTTGGCCGCATATTCATCCAAAGCACTTTGATTATTTTCCGCCGCCCGTTTCAATATCTGCGTCGCCGTATCGTTTGGTTTCAATTCCAGGGGCGGTTGATGCGATTTTCTGTCACAAATTGTTTTGTACTTCACCAGAGTTGAAATGGCATGGGCGGCTTTTTCCGGAGAGTCAAACACCGGAATATCATTATCTTCATACTCTTTGGTATATTGATCTGTTCGATCAAAAAAAGAAGAAACCGCCATGGGCATATTATTTTTAAACGAAACCTGTACCGAACCTGTCAAGTCCTTTGTGGCACCTTTTATCATATCTTCCAGCGTGACTCCCGGCATGAGTTCGGAAAGATGGGGAAATACCGCTCCCAGAAAACCAGTGGACATGGCGCCATGCAAAACTATCCCGTCGACCTCCCCACTTTTCATCACCAGATCCGGAATCGTTTCCGTCATTAATTTCATATCCATGGAAAACGTAAGATCTACCGGATTGCCGCAGGGTGCATGGGACGGAATCAACGGTTTGATTTTCGCCTGGAGGTCTTCTGAAAAAAGCGGCATTTCGCATCCGTTTACGTCACATGTATCGGCAATGGCTGATCCCGGCCCGCCTGAATTGGTAATAATACCGATTCGATTTCCTTTGATTTTCGGCTGGGTGGCCAATGCCCATCCAATGCCGTAAAGATCTTCCACAGAATAAACACGAATAATACCGGCCTGTTTAAAAAGACCGTCATAGAGATAATCCTTTCCGGCCATGGCGCCGGTATGGCTGAGACCGGCCCGCCCCCCGGCGTCAGATCCCCCGATATACTGGGCAATAACCGGTTTTTTCGGCGTAATCTTTCTGGCAACATTTAAAAAGCGTTTCACATCCCGAATACTTTCAATATACATGGAAATTGCAGATGTATGGTCATCTTCGCCAAGATATTCCAGCACGTCAATGATATTGATATCCGCTTCATTGCCGACACTGACCGCCTTGCTGAGACGGATGCCGCGCTTTTTAAGGTAGTCAACGGTCTGTGCCACATACGTGCCGCTCTGGGAGATCAGGCCCAGTTTACCGGGCTTTCCGACTATCGGAGAAACCGACGTATTTAACGAAATTGCACGGTTAACAATCCCCATGCAGTTAGGGCCGACAAAACGGATATTGTATTTTTTGGCCAACGCTTTGAGTTGATCTTCCAACTGTGACCCTTCTTCTCCGGCCTCGTTAAATCCAGCGGTAATAACAATCGCATATTTTGTACCAAGTTTTCCAAACGCTTCAAACACCGGCAGCAGATACTGGGACGGGAGTACAAACATTGCCAGATCCGGGACTTCCGGAAGATCAAGGGGAGACTTAACCGCCGGATGTCCCAGTACCGTTTTTTCCGTTGGGTGCACCGGGTAGAATTTTCCTTTAAAACCGTCTTTTAAAATACTTAATGCATGCATAGTACCCATTTTCATGGGATTGTTACTGGCGCCGACAATGGCGATGGATTTAGGATTCATCAGACAATGAAAAAAAGATTCAGTCATCATACCGCTCCTGCTGTAAGTAAATAAAAAAAACGAAAGGATTAGGTTAACAGGAAAAATAATATGTTGCAATAAAAAATCGAACGATCGTTCTTTTTCAGTAAACCAGGCAATAAACAAAATTATAAAATTATAATTTTTCGATGATCAAATGGTGGCATTCCACGACAAATTTTGATATATTTTTTTTGTTGAGTTAAACATAAAAATAACAAGCAGGGAGCACACCATGACAGAAACAGTATCTATTGTAAAATATACGTCCAGTCCGGATTCTATGAAAAAAACCATTGAATTATGTGATGGTTTTAAAAACCTTAACCCATCCGATCATGTGATGATCAAACCCAATCTGGTGGCCTGGGATGATCAGTTCCCAATCGCCCCTTTCGGGGTTTACACCACCACCCGCCTGGTAGAAGATCTGATCATCTGTTTAAAAGATTTTGGCTGCAGCAACATTACCATCGGCGAAGGATCGGTCCAGCTAAAAAAAGACATGGGAACCTTTGCCGCATTTGAAGGACTGGGTTATAAAACGCTTGAAAAAAAATACGGAATCACCCTGGTTGATTTTAACCAAAGCAAGGCCGAAGAATTCACATACCACGATGACAACAAATTGTTTATTGCCAAAGAAGCGATTGATACTGATTTTTTTATCAACTTTCCGGTATTAAAAACCCATGGCCAGACCAAAATTTCATTAGGGCTCAAAAACCTGAAAGGATGCCTCAAATTAAAATCCAGACGCCACTGCCACAAACCTGAATCCGGGCTTGAGTTTGCCTTTTCCCATATTGCGGATTTTATAAAGCCTTCACTGACAATTATTGACGGAATTTATGCGCTGGAAAAAGGCGCGCTCCATTTTGGGAATGCTTATCGAAAAGACGTGATCATCGCGTCACGGGACATACTGGCTGCTGATCTGGCGGGTGCGCAAACCATCGGGTATTCTGCAGAGGATATCGATCACTTCAAATATTTTGCATCTCGCAACAATAAGCCTCTGGCAATGGATGCATATAAAATTACCGGCGAAAAAATCGATGACCATATTCGGCCCTTAAAATGGGACTGGACCTGGACAAAAGACAATACCGGACCGGGTATATTTGAAAAACTGGGCGTCACTGGCGTGGCACTGCCCAAATACGATGACACCCTGTGCTCCGGATGTTCTCCCATTGCCAACATGACCAGCATATTGGCGCTTTCCGCGTTCAAAGGCCAGCCTTTGGCCAATGTGGAGATCTTAAACGGCAAAAAAATGCAGGCACGCCCCGGGTATGATAAAACCGTGCTCCTTGGCAATTGTATGATCAAGGCCAATAGAAATAATAAGAACATCAAAAAAGCGGTACTGGCCAAGGGGTGTCCACCATCTGAAAATGAAGTGGTTGCGGCCATGACATCAGCCGGCCTGGATGTTAATATTTTAGCTTACTACGGCTTTATGAAACAGCAGAGTGAAAAATATAACGGCAAAAAAGGGTATGAACAAAAATTCTTTACAGCATAATCCGATATTCCTTAAACCTGACCAGGCCCGGCAGATTGTTTTTTTATGAAAGAATATATCCAGATAAAACAGTCAAATAATAACTTTTACCACAGAATTGTCAATATCAGTGACACCAAAAATTGGTGATTAACGCAAAAATCATCAATTCAAAATTCCCACCACCGCGCCGGTCATACAGGTGGCAATGGTACCGGCAATGACGGACCGAACGCCCAGACTGACAATATCATTGCGCCGATCCGGGGCAATACTGCCGAGTCCGCCGATCATAATCCCGAGACTGCCGGGGTTGGCAAACCCGCATAGCGCATAGGACATAATCAGCATACTTCTCGAACTCAGCGCGCCCTCCGGCAGATTCCGCATATCCACATAAGCAATAAATTCATTTAAAATGGTTTTTGTTCCCATAAGTGATCCGGCAATATGGGCTTCCTGCCATGAAACCCCCATCAGCCAGACAACCGGGGACATGATCCATCCAAATATTCGCTGAAGTGTGATCGGCTCGTTATGAATATGAGGGAACAGCGCCATCATAAGATTCACCAGATGCACCAGGGCAACCAGTACAACAATCATGGCAATGATATTTAACAGCAATTCAAGTCCCTGTGTGGTCCCTCTGGTAATCGCATCCATGGTGCTGTTGGCCGAATCTACTGCTGTTAATTCTCCACAGGTCAGATTACCGGTTTCCGGGATCATAATTTTTGACACCACAATGGCGGCCGGCACACTGATAATGGAGGCCGTCAGGATATGACCGATGACATTGGGAATGACCGACGCCAAAATACTGGCATACAAAACCATGACAGTACCGGCAATAGTCGCCATACCACTGGTCATCAAGGTAAACAGTTCACTTCTTGTCATCTGTTTTACATAGGGACGAATGAGCAGCGGTGCTTCCACCATGCCGACAAAAATATTTGCTGATACCCCCAGGCCTTCGACCCCGCCAAGCCTCATGGTTTTTTCCAAAAACAGGGAAAAGCCCTTAACGATCTTCGGCAAAATCCCCCAGTAAAAAAGAACTGCCGACAAAGCGCTGATGACCAGAACCAACGGCAGCGCCTGAAACGCAAGGATAAAACTGGCATGTGGAAACCTGACATCATAAGGGGGGTCACCGCCGCCGACAAACCCGAATACAAAAGAGGTTCCCGCGCTGGTGGATTCCTGAAGCGCCATTACCACTTGGTTTAAAAACACAAACGAGTTGGTGACAAACGGAAATTTTAAAAGAACCACCCCCAGTGCAAGCTGAATAATCATCCCCACAATAACAATGCGAACCGGAAATTGACGCTTGTTTTCACTAAAACACCAAGCAATAAACACAAAAGACACAAATCCAAATGCACTCTGAATAATCATTCGTTTATGTTATCCTTCTAATATTGAAGTCACTTAAGTACTTGATTTGATGGCAAAGAAAAAAGTTCACCAATATATAAAATTGGCAAGGCGCGCAAATCCTGAGGAATGAGGCGTAGCTTGCTACTCCGCAGTGACGAAGAATGCAGCGCAACACAGAATTCGGGCTTTTTAAGAAGCCGTATCATCAAAAGAGCCATGCCTGCCCTCCCCTTTCCCAAATCTCTCAAGACCGTCAATCAGTTCCGGGCTATTTATCGATGTCACGCCATGACGATACTCATTGACCAGCGCATCATCAACAGGCAGGCAAAACTGCTCATAAGCGCTTAATCGGTCGTTTCGCATACAGGTCTGTGGAAACCGGGCCACCTCTTTTGCCAGTTTTTCAGCTTCTGCGCGGCTGGTGCCGTCTTCAACAACACGGTTGGCCAACCCTATGGTCAGCGCCTCTTCTGCGTGAACCGGCCGCCCCGTCAGGATCAGATCCAGGGCCCGGCTCAATCCGATTAACCGAGGCAGACGAATGGTGCCCCCATCAATTAACGGAACTCCCCACCGACGGCAAAAAACACCGAACACCGCACTTTTTTCCATAATTCGCAGATCACAAAACACGGCCAGTTCGAGGCCGCCGGCCACGGCATAACCGGATACCGCAGCAATCACCGGTTTGCTCAAACACATTCTGGAAGGCCCTAAGGGGGCGTCTCCTGTTTCTTCAAACCGGTGGACCCTTTTGGGATCGGAAATGGCCGTCAGGTCAGCCCCGGCACAAAAATTACCCCCTGCCCCATAAAGAACCGCCACATCCGAATCATCATCTGCTTCAAATGTCCTGAACACATTGGCCAGTTGATCTGCGCACGGCCTGTCTATAGCATTTCTGACTTCCGGGCGATTAATAATAATGGTGAAAATCCGGTCCTGTTTTTCAATTTCAATAGACTTGCGCATCGTTTTTCAACATCCTATTTTTCTGGTTTCTGAAACACGCCAAAGACAGTCCGGATCCGGTCCTCAGTTAAATTCCGAAAAACGTTTTTGGATTTCTCAGCAGCCGTCCTGCCCATCAGCAGAGAAATCCCCGGGCGGGACCTTTTTTTTCCCGGCGCCTCAGCCCCAAACTTCTTATCAGACATTTTTCCTGAATGCCGGCCCGGGTCAGCGCCTGACGCTGCCCTTATCTTTGCAATGGCCTGAAACCATTCAATTGACGCATGAGAGGCATCCCTCCATTGCAATTCTTCAAACCCTGATTTCTTCACACGCCCACGAAGGTCATCCGGGCTTAACAAAAAGCTCATGGACGCATCCCCTGCCCAGGGCACGGGAAAATATGGCGGCACATTGGTCCCGGCGCAAATCTCATACAATGCGAACCGGCCGCCGGGCTTGAGAATACGAAAAACACTGTCAAACAGCGTTGTTTTGTCTTCTATGTTCATAATCGTATGCAGCGTCCATACCCCGTCAAACGTTTGATCTTCAAACGCAAGATTGTCCATGTCGCCCTGCTGAAAATTTACCTTGTGAGACCAGCCGGTATGCGCTGTCAACATGGTTGCGGCTTCACAGTATTCTTCCAATAAATCAATCCCCGTGACATGGCATCCGAATTCAGCGGCCAGGACACGGGCCGGGCCACCGACACCGCATCCAAGATCAAGCACCCGCATCCCTTTCTCAAGTCCGCTGAAACGTGCCAGTTCCCTGGTGGCTTCGCGGCCCCGGATATGAAATTCATCAAAGGATTCTGTGTCTGTGTAATCTTTGATCTCCCGGCCGGTCCGGTTAAATGCTTTCCTGATACTGGACCATAGGTCCGCCTGTTGATAATGATCTTTTATCGCTTGTTGATTGATTATTTTTTTCATACTGACACGCTAACCTGCTAATCTGTTATAAAAAAAACACAACGGCTACCATATGATGCTGACCACCAAAATCCATATTTTTCAAATAAATTAAACGTTGATTCTGCCCCCACAGGGATATATCCTATGAATACAAACAACAATTTTATAGAATAACACTTAAATGCTTTAAAAATACGCTTCAATAACATTTTACATAATATTAAATAAAAACCTTCCAACAGGGTGATAAAATGAATGGAATATATAATATCAACAATGATATAGCAAAAATCGCCAAAGAACATACACTCATCACGGAATATGTTGTAAGCTTCAACAAGAATTTAAAAAACCGGGACAAAAAATTTTTTAAAGGGATTGCGTCTTTTTTTAATTTTCTGGAAAAAGAGTTACTATCGCATTTCCGGTTTGAAGAGGTTGTCATTTTCCCGGCCTCACTCGTTGGCGAATCAAAATACGGCCATATATTAATGGTCATGACCCTGCAAAAAGAGCACGGCATGCTGGAAAATCGGCTTCAATCTTTGATGGCTGAGATTAAAAATTTACAGACATCCCATAAAAAACTGTCAAACGAACTGATCGAAGAAATGAGCGGTTTTTTTGATGATTTAAAAACACACGCCAAAAGAGAAATGACAGATCTTTTTCCAATGATGGATGCAAACCCGAAAGCCAAAGCCCTTATTGAGGTGTATGCTAAAGAACTGACCAATATTTAATCCTGACGGCTTCGTAAAAAGTCCAAATTCTGTGTTGCGCTGCATCCTTCGTTTCTTCAAAGTACGCTAAGTACGAATCATTACTCAGAATTTGCGCGCCTTGCCAATTTTATGAGATTGGTGAACTTTTATACCTTGCCGTCGGAATCCGACTTTTTACGAGACTATCAATCCTTTTATTTCAATATTTTAAATAGAATCCATGGACATCAAACAAAGATTTCACCTCATCCTTTTTGCCGTATTCAATGTCTTTATTATTGGTAGCGTTGGTTATTATACCATTTTTTCCGGCGACCAAACACTGCTTGATTGCGCATACATGACGGTCATCTCATTGACAACTGTCGGTTATGGTGAAGTCATCCAGATCACCGGCAACCCTGTCGCCCAGATTTTCACCATGTTTCTCATTACATTCGGAATGGGAATTATCCTTTACGGCATCAGCACGCTTACCGCCATTCTGATTGAAGGCGAATTGTCAGATATTTTAAGGAAAAATAAAATGAAAAAAACAATCATGAAACTTTCCGGCCATTATATTCTGTGCGGTGGCGGGGAAACGGGCCGCCCCCTGCTCAGTGAACTCATTAAAAACCATGAGCCCGTCGTCTTGATTGAAACGGAAAAAACGCTCATTGACCGGAGTATCAGCATCATTCCGGACCTTCTCTATATTGAAGGAGACGCCACAGAGGACCAGAACCTGATTAATGCGGGGATTGAAAAAGCGGCCGGAATCATCATCTCCCTGCCGTCGGACAAAGACAACCTCTACATTACCATGACCGCCCGAATGCTGAACACGAACATCCGAATTATTTCCCGGGTAACCAATCAGAAGATTGAACCAAAACTCAGAAAAGCCGGGGCGGACGGGGTCGTCTCTCCAAACTTTATTGGTGCCCTGCGAATGGCATCAGAAATGATCCGCCCAACGGCTGTCGACTTTCTTGATCAGATGCTCCGAAGCGGTGACGGGAACCTGCGAATCCATGATTTAAAAATTTCAGACCAGTCCGACTTCAGCGGAAAAACACTGATGGCATCCAACTTAAAAAACAGATTTAATTTACTCGTACTGGGCACAAAAACGCCGGATGGCGAAATCACTTTTAACCCGCCACCGGATTACCGGCTGAAACAGGGAACAACCTTGATCCTAATGGGGGACATTAAAAACATCCAAAACGCCCGGAAGATGATATAAAACCCATCGCAATGAAATAAAAAAATCCCCAGAAAACATTAAAATATCCGTACCCGTTCACAGGGGTACAACTGGCTGATGCGCCCCCAACCAATGAACGGTAAGCCTTCACAGGGTGCCGCAGATGTGAGACGCCGAGCGCATAGACGTACGGTAGTACTTCAAGTGGTCGGCAACAAAGCAGATGCGGTGCCCTGTGAAGGCTTACAAATATTCTAAAACCCTGATGACCAGAATATCTCAACGCTGTAAACATCGGATTTTGATTGGGGCTGGTACAGGTTAAGCTCTCCGGATGACACCGCATCCGACCGGTCAAACCGAAAGGCATCATAGGAAACCCTGGCACCCCATTGTTTCCAGCGAAACCCGATATTGCCGAATCCGGAAAAATCCTGCTCCGGCTCAAGGCTTGCGCCGGGACTGTCGGACGCAAAAAAACTGGCCTCATTTCTGGCATAGATGGGCAGTTTCAGACCGGCTTCTATAAAAACCGCCAGTGCTTCTGTTAACGGATACTCCGCACCGAGTCCCACCCGTCCGTAAACACATCCCCACCATTCCCGGGCACCTCTCACCGAATGTCCGTCACTGGTTTTGGTATCATCCAGATCCCGGAGCCAGAGTTGTCCCCCAAGTCCTGCAAAAGATTTCAGCCACAGCCCTGAATCCAACCGGTACCCCGGGACCACATCAACGTAAAACTTTGTACCAACATACAGTACATCAGTCTTTACCGGTATATCCGTCCACGTCCGCCCGTCATAATCCACCTGACCGATAAAAAAATCAATGCCGGTTCGCCATCCGATCATATTCTTTGTCGATTCAATGTCACAGGTTAAGCCATAAAGATTGCCAGTTTCCTCCAAAACCTTATTGCGGTTATCCGTGTATTCAGCCCATTTATAATCCTGAATCAAAACGCCGATGTCGACCCGCAATTTATTTTTTGAAGAATTTTCCGCTCCCATCGAATCAAAAGGAATCAGCACGGCTAAGATAATAACCAGCAGAATTTTTCTGCATTTTTCAGGTTTCACACAGGCCTCATTTGTAAAAAAAATTGGAAGTGCGTCAGCCGGTTATACCTCTGTGAACGGTTACAAACATAGTATATCGCACGGTAATTTGGCAAAAAATAGCTTAAAAATTAATGACATACGTTGGTTTGCAGGTCAATTCGCTTTGTTTTAAAGACCGCGCATTTGTTCTCTGCGAAGTGCCCCCCGATCCCGTGTTTCAAGAACCGCATTCACTGCTGCCAGCATTTTTGACTTGTCTTTTTGAAGCATGCCGCTGACCGGCAAATAATTGGACGCATGAACCCCGACGAATTTAACATTGTCTATGGTAATATTTTCAAAGATCAGCTTCATTTCTTCAAGGGTATCAACCGGGTCCGGGAGTTCAAATTCCCCTTTCTGCACCTTGTTATACAAGACCGTGCCGGGCACCGGCGTGGTGGTCAATGCCGCGAGGTAACGCGGTTTCATTTTATTGGTGATCTCGGCCGTGGCAATAGCGTGTTCACGAGCCCGCTCCCCTTTGCCAGCGATTCCCAGCAGCACCATGGAAGACAGGTTAATGCCTGAATTCACCAGGTTCTGACCGGCTTCAAGCATCTGGGCGGCGGTCACCCCTTTTTTAATTTCTGCAAGCACACGGTCATCGCCGGACTCCACGCCCAAATAGGCCTTGGTCAACCCGGCAGCCCGCAAGGCGCTCAGTTCGGGCATGGATTTTGCCAGCGTACTCTGAGGCCCCACATAGGTGCCCACATGTCGCAAAGACGGGAATGTCCCATACAATGTTTGTAATATTTCAAGCAAAATCTCGGTTTCAATGGCCACCGCATCGCCGTCGCATAAAAACACTTTTTCAAGGTCACCGTATTGGGCTTTTGCCATTTGAATGTCTTCTTTGATTTCTTCAAGGCGCCGCACCCGGTATTTACGATCCTTGTACATGCCGCAAAATGTACACTGGTTGTGGGAGCATCCAATCGTGCACTGAAGCAGATAGCTGTTTGCTTCGCTGAATGGTCTGAAAATCTGTCCTTCATATCGCATATAATTTTTTCCGTGTTTTTGTTATTATTTCTTCCGGGTATCTTTCAATGTACTTCAAGTACTCGGCAACAAAGCAGGTGCGGTGCCCTGTGAATGTTTACCTTTTTTATTTCTTCCGGGTACCTTTTAAATAAATCGCCTTTGACGTACCGTCACCCACGGATCTTTCTTCAATCTGGAACAATTTTATGTCTGCCACCAACCCACCCAGTTTTTTATATCCGTAATTTCTCGGATCAAATTCGGAAGACTGTTTGGCGATATTGCTGCCAACCGCGGCCAGATGCGCCCATCCACTGTCATCCGATGAGGCGTCCACCGCGTTTCGGAGCAGATTGACCAGTTTTGTATCCCGCTTCAAGTCAGCAGTTGTTTTTCGATTTATTTTCTCAATATCATCATCTTTAAAACGAAGCACTTCCGTGAATATAAATTTATCACAGGCGACAACAAACGGTTCAGGCGTTTTTTTCTCACCAAACCCATAAACAAACAAACCGGCTTCCCTTATCCGGGATGCCAGCTTGGTAAAATCACTGTCACTGGAAACGATGCAAAACCCGTCAAATTTTCCAGCGTACAGCAAATCCATTGCGTCAATAATCATGGCGCTATCCGTGGCATTTTTCCCCGTGGTATACCCAAACTGCTGAATCGGCTGGATGGAATATTTCAGTAGAACTTCCTTCCACCCTTTCAAACCCGGTGCGGTCCAGTCACCGTAAATCCGTTTCACATTGGCCGTCCCGTATTTTGCGATTTCCGTCATAAGCCCTTCCACAATGGCAGGCTGTGCGTTATCGGCATCAATTAATACCGCCAGTTTTTCAGTTTTGACTTCTGACATCGGATATTCCTTTCCATCAGGGGAAACATGAAAAAAAGCCACTTAATTAAAATGGCTTCCCAATAGTGATAATTTATCACCATGAGCATCTTCCGGGTAAATACACCCATAACCTATTGAAATAATTTATAAGCTATTTTCTCATACAGTGGTGACACGTCACCATAAAAAGCTTCCACCTAACTCATCCGTAATATCTTTAAATAATTGATAAGTTATTTTGCTCAAACCGTGGTGATGCATCACCATGAAAATCTTTTTACGCGTGTGTCATTTAACGTCTATAGATTATTTTGTCGTAATAACCAACATGAATTTTGAGGTTTTCGTTCAACTTTAAATCAGTGCCTGAACGAAAACCCTGAATCCCTGCAGTCATTATTAGAAGGGGAATTGGAATTAGAAGAATTGAATCCATCCTATCTTTAAATGAAAGGCTGTGGGAACTGCTGTGGGAAAATTAACCAATTTGTCTGAATTATGCTGAAGACCATTGATTTGGCTTGAGTTGAATGATGGGTAGATTTTCAAAAACAGTTATGATTAAGCGCATGCTCCCTTCCTGCGGTTAAATTTTTCGTCTTTCTTTCCTGCGGGATCATGTATAATTTATTATCATAAAGATAATCAAGCGTTACAATAAAAGCCAGGGCATCTTTTTCCAACTCCCTGTCCGGCTTTGTTGCTTTTAACTGCTTAT
>Ga0307991_1002322_pt1 | contig 12937 bp, 9 predicted proteins | sample EllFjometagen131_FD_203146 | JGI IMG/M metagenome (GOLD analysis project Ga0307991, IMG submission 203146) | Marine microbial communities from Ellis Fjord, Antarctic Ocean - #131 | ecosystem: Environmental > Aquatic > Marine > Unclassified | place: Southern Ocean | collected 2014-10-08
TATTTATCATTTGCTTGCTCTATCTCATTCCTATATGAATGTAAAATCACCGAATTCCTTAGTGATCGCCCTACAAAAGGAAGATATATATTTGGATTTTCTTTTGCGAGTTCTCTTTCAATTTTTAAAGCTTGATTCTGGTATTCCAGTCCTTTATCAAAATCAGCTTGATTTATATATACAATTGATAAATTACTTAATGTGGCGGCTACAAGTGGTAAATAAACTTTTGGGTTCTTGGTCGCAAGTTCTTGTCTTATAATTAATGCTTCGATTAATTTCTCTTGGGCTATGTTTAATTGTCCAATTTCAATATATACCGTTCCCAGGTTATTCAGAATTGATGCAAGATCCGTTATATATGCTTTTCGATTAGTATTTACTAGCTCTTTTTGGATATTTAAAGCTTCAGAATAACTAATGACTGCAGAATTAAACTCATTTATATCAGCATAAACGTTGGCTAAATTACTAAGGGTTTGCGCTACAAACGGCAAAAAGACACGTGGATTATCTTTGGCAAGTTCTCTGTGCATATTTAAAGCCTTTTTGTAATTCTCAACTGCCTCTTTTGTCTCTTTCATCTTCCAATATAATAGTGCTAAATTATTTAGTGTACTTGCTATAGTTGGATTATACTGATACGGGCTATTTACAGCAAGTTTTCTAAGTATTTCAATATTTTCTTTATAATATTTGAGTGCTTCTGAAAATTCATTGATGTCACTATAATAAATAGTCATATTATTTAAAGTAATCGTCAGGCTGGGTAAATACAAATCTGGGTTAATCCTTGCTAAGTTTCGCTTTATATTAACTGCTTCTAAATACAAATTATGTGCTTTGGAAAACTCTTTATTTTTAGAATATAAATTAGCTAAATTATCTAACGTCGTAGCCAAATCTGGCAAATATTCCATTCTGCCATTTTTAATTAGGTCTCTTCCAATTTCTAGGGCTTCAAGATGTTTTTCTAATGATAATTTAATTTCATTCTGATCTGAATAAATAGTCGCAAGGTTGTTTAAGATTGTTGCAAGGTTGGGTAATTGGGCTTGGGGATTTTCTTTTACAAGATCTCTCTGCATACTCAGAGTTTCTTTATAATAAAAAATTGCTTGTTCAAAACAGTTGAATTTGCTGAGAAAGTCTGAGAACTCAAAAAAGTTAAATAAAGTAGGTTCAAGTACGATTAATTCTTTATAAAGATCTATGGTTTCATTGTATGAATAAAGTGCTGCTGTTGCGTTGATAGCTTGTTTCAACCGAATAATATTCTCCTTTTTATCCAATTCTTTTTGAAGAAAGTACTCATCTTTAATTTTATCCGCTTTTGCTATCTCGAAATACTTTTGAATTGCTCTAAAATAATTACTCCTATCATTATTTCTTAAAGATTTATATTTCTCAATATTTTCAGACAGCATTTTATTTTGTTCAAAAACTTCCTCAATAATTATTGAAAGTAATTCCTTTTCTCTAAGAGTAATTTCTTTGTTTTGATACCAATCATTAATTTTTGAAGTTGTAATTTCCATTCCATTAGCAATGGGTAGTTGTTTTAGATATTCTTGAATATTACGCGGATCAATATTTGAATTCTCAAGTATTATGTCTACTTTTTTTTCAACATCTGAAATAAAATTTGCTGTTTGTTTATGAGTATCTGCAATTTGTCCCTTAATTGTATTGTCAGATTCGATCAATTCTTGATGGTTTTGAGTTTCTTTCTCAGATTTTAGTCGATACATTTTATATCCTGCGAACCCCGTAATTATTGCTGCCACTATTGGTGTAATTATAGCAGTCATTTTCCAAAAGTGATATGTAAAAATCATTTCGATCATTTTTCTGAAAATTCGTATCAAATTTTTGATTTAAGAATTATTCTAATTAAACTTAGTAATATAATCTGTGTATTGTGTCATAATGAACTGCAAAGTTTTTATAATCAACATTGTTTTTATATCGGCATTCACTTTTCTGCATTTCTATTTATGCTTGTTTAAATACATACTGTTTATACGTTAACATCAAAGGTATAATTAAAACCTTATAAAACACCTAAGATGAGGTGCTTATTTTAAATGGATAAAATTAAAACAGGGAAAGGATGTGGCTAAAGCAAAGGCTTTTTGTTTTTTCTTCCGTCAGCTAAATCTGATGGCAATGGATATTCATTTGCAACAAAAATATTTCTTATCTATTCCCGTTTGCTTTAGCAAACGGATAAACGTAAAAATAGTATTCGGCTTTAGCCACATTGCTTTTGTTTTTTCTTCCGTTATAACAAAATCGGAATCACTTATGATCCAAATATAAAAGTTGGCCAGTTTTTCAATACCATCTCATTATTGAAAACCGCAGGAAAATGTTTGGATTATAGCTCAATTCTTTGTTGGGTGAGGCTATTTATATAAAATTCTGTTTTTCAAATCCATTTGTTCGTGCAAAATTCTGGTAATTTCCACCCCTAGCTTGTCAATTTTTCTAAAGAAAATAATATGACGGCCAGCTTTAAATCCAAATAAATTTTTTACTATGTCGCTGTAATTTTTTCCTAGATTTGGATTACTTGCAATTTCTTTACAATTTTCAATCAGCATTTGGTAATATGTGTCAGCTTGATGTTCAGACCAATTATTAAAAGTATAGTTCCAAATTCCAGCTAAGTCTTCAACAGCTTTTTTTGTAAAACTATATTTTGTCATTTAATTTTCTTTTTGATTTTAAATCTTCCAAATGTTGTTCTGGATTAAAATCTAGTGCGATTCCGCTCTCAATTCCTTCTTTAATGGCAGCCTTTAATGCACTGGCCTTATTTTCTTCTTCCTCTAATAATCTTAGTCCTGCACGAATTACTTCACTGACATTTTTATATCTACCTTCTGATATGCGACCTTGAACAAACATATCAAAGTAACTCCCTAATGATATTGATGTATTTCTATTCATAATTTTATTAATCTGTTTCAAAGATACCAATTATTGGTATAATTGTCAAGATATAATTTTTTTTAAACCCTCATAACGTTTGTATAAACGCAATTGTTTTTATTTCAATATTAGGCTTTATGCATTCTATATTATGAATATGCAGTTTATACGATAAAATCAAGTGTACACAAATTCTTATAAATCACCTAAAATGAGGCGCTTGTTTTGAATGCACGAAATTTAAGGATGATAAAGGATGAGGCTAAAGCAGTTTTATTGCTTTTTTTTATCCCTCAGCTGAAGCTGAGGACAGTGGATGGCGAAGGCTTGCTTTATTGATTAGTTTTTTAATTGCATCAAGCATGTCATTGCTGCTGAAAGTATTAATTTCATTCTTGGTTCTAATTCTGATTTTATCCAGACAATATTTTTATTGAATCCAAATGCACCACCACCAAAATATTGTACAGCACAAATTGATTGTTCGTTCTCTATAAATTCGAAACCCAATGCAGGAAGCATTCTTGAATCAATCCCGTTTATATTGGAACTCACAGGAACGATTTTTATTATTCGATTTTCATTTCCAATAACACCTTCATACTTGTAATCCACTTCACTGCCATCTGTTTGCTCTAATTGCAAAACCCAAACATCATTTTTGTTACTACTCGTTGTAATAAAGGATGAAAAGAAACTAGCACTCATTAATAGTTCATCTGAACCAATATTAAATTCAAAATTATTATTAGAGAATATCCAAAAAGAACGAAGCTCTTTAATGGTAATATTATTCATAGCATTAACGATAGCCGAATCTGATGTCTTATTACTTAAAACAAAAGAAAACTTATTTTCGGTTTTATTTTCTGTCCTGGTATCAAGTAAATTTGTTTTTTCTGTTGTTACAGTCCATCCCAATTTACTTTTTACAACGGCATAATCTCCGAATTTGAATTTCCAAATTTTACCCATCCATTGCGTTCCCATTTTTACTTTGAACACTTCAGCAGTGGCTGCAAGGTCATCACTAATGATAATATTTTTACTTTGAGCCTGGGTGAAAGAATATCCCATTAAAAGTAATGCCCATAAACAAATTTTAAAAACGACTTTTTTCATAATAGTAAGAGTTTAAGTATTATAAAACTATTAATTATATGTTTAAAAAATATTTAACTCGATTAAAATCAACGGTTTGACCATGGGGAGTGCGGGTTTTCGAAGCACTTCTATTTCAAACAGCACAGAGCCAATTCGTTTATTCATTTAATAATAATAGTAAATAATGTGCCGCGGACCAACTAAAATTCTGAGATTCTGCCCCTTCCCCAGTAACAGGGTTGTAGTTTTCTCTTATTGGGATTCCTTTAACTAGGACGCCTTCAGCATTATGCACTAATTTATAGGTCGCCTTATAGGCCTCTTCGTGATATCCATAATTGCGCAATCCTACAACTCCAAAGTATGCCTGATCTAGCCAGTTAGGACCTCTCCAATATCCTCTATCCGGCTTAAAGCTTTGGTGACTAGCGCTTAATGTTTGAAAAGGAACTTTAGTGTTGAAGAATTTGGGGTTCATCATGTTGTTTTTTACAGCTTCTGCTTGTTCAATTGTAGCTACGTTTGCCCACAAAGGAATCCAACCCTCACAACCCATTACTTCAATAAAGTTTTCGCCATCAATAGAGGTGTCATAAAACCACCCTGTTTTTTTATCAAAAAATTGTTCTTGAATTTTCGTTTTTAAAACTTCTGCTTGCGTACTAAAAGTCTCAATGTCCTCATTTTGGCGAATGACTTTGGCCATCTTAACTAAGTATTGTTTTTCAGCATATAAGTATGCATTCAAATCAACACTTTCTTGGTTTAATGAAAAAACGGCTTGAGCACTTTTAACCATTTCGCTTTTATCAAAACGGACGGCATTGTCCATCCCGCTTTCCCATTTTGCTGCTACTAAAGTTCCATCGGTAGAACCATATTCACAAATACCATCTTTATCAAAATCTCTGAACTTGTACCACCACTTGTGTTGTTTAATAACTTTAGGATACATTTCTTTAATAAAGTCGATATCTCCATCTTGTTCATAAACTTTCCATACCGACCAAGCAGAAAGAGGAGGCTTGGTATTTCTATAATTATGATTTTCTATGGTGGTGTCTCTGTAGATACAATCTGCAATAAATCCATTATCCAGCTGAAAGTCATACATCGCTCTTATTTGATCTTTAGCCAATTCGGGCTTATAGTTTGCAATGGCAACAGCATGTTTCCAACTGTCCCAAGCCCAAAAACCTAAAAACCATGGGTAATGATAACTTGGAAACACTCCATCATGTTTTAGTTCTCCCGCAGCAATTCGAGTATTGTTTTGTAATGTAAGTACCGATTTAGCAACTAACTGTTTGTAAACGCTATCTTGCCAATGCATACCTAATTTATCATTTAAAGTTTTAAGCTGCTCTTCCTTTTCTTTTATTCTTCTTTGAAGTTGTTTTAGAGGCGTTTTAGCAGCTAATTCTAATTCTTGTTGTTCTAAAACTGCATCATATTCAGGAAAAATAAATGTCTGAGCAATCGTTAAAGTTTTTGTTTCATTCGCTTTTATTTTCATCTCCTTTAACGAGATAGAATAGGAAGAATCCGTGGTGGCTATTGTATTTAGGTTGTCTTCAAAAGTTTGAATGATTCCTTTCGCAGTACTTCGATCAGTAGTTAAGGAGATGGTATTGTCATGTTTTGTTATGCGTAAGCCAGTTGAAAAAAGAACTCCTTTCCAGAAAGGTTGTAGTACGATTGTTTCTTTCGATAAATTGCTTATTTGAGTGGTCATTATTGCAGAGTGTGGAGAAAAATAAAAAAGGGTTTGCTTGCATGTAAGCGTTTTGTTTTCTAAAACCTGCTCCAAATGACTGTTATAGCTTGTCTGTGAAACGGAAAAACCGCTTAGATTAAGCCTATCTTTCGTTTGAGTGTTAATCAATTCTAGTTGACTTAAGGCTTTACTACTCCATTCTCCTTGTCCTTGAGTTATTAAAAATGGGCCGGAAAACCCTAGCATTTTATTTTCTTCACTTGAAAATCCGTAGGCAAACCAGGCACCTTGATCAGAAAACGCAAGTGATGATCTGTCGCTTGGTGAGGAAGGAGTTCCTATGTAATTCAGCATATTAGAAGAGAAAAAAATAGGCGATGATTCTTCCTGATACCGCTTGGTGTTGCAACTGATTACTAATAACGTAGCTGTTATATAGACTATAAGAACATTCTTTTTACGGTTTTTCATTTGCCAATATGCCATTTTATCCTCCTTTTTTAATCGTAATCTTCTCGTTTTTTAAATCAATATATGCGCTGCGTGGGTTTCCGATATGCTCTAATTCTAATGCAAAAAACCCGCTTTATTTGTTTTTTGTTACAAAAGGGCTTTCAATTATTTTATTTCAACCATTTCATAATTTGTACTTCTTCCTCCTGCCGCTTCTTTTTGCAGTATCTGTTTACCTATCAAGTCGTTAATATCCCGTATCGCTGTGTCTTTGGAACATTTTGCAATTTTTGCCCATTTTGATGAGGTTAATTTACCTTCAAATTCATCTAATAATTTATTTAATAGTTTTTTCTGTCTCTCGTTTATCATCGTTTTTGAATGTTTATTCCAAAAATCAGCTTTGATTAAAACTTGTGTCAAAATTATATCCGTTGATTTCAATGCATTGATTAAACAACTCAAGAACCATTTTATCCATTCAGTTATATCGAGTTCTCCATTTTGTGTTTTTTCCAGTATTTCATAGTATTGTTTCCTTTCTATTCTTATTTGAGCCGACATACTATAAAATCGTTGGGTGCTTTTATCTGATTGTGCTAATAACATATCGGTTAATGCTCTTGTTATTCTACCATTCCCATCTTGAAAAGGGTGAATGGTAATGAACCAAAGGTGTGCGACAGCCGCTTTTATTACTAAATCAATTTTATCTTCTCCGTTAAACCAAGCTAAAAAATGGTTTATTTCTTTTTCTATTAAATCGGCATCGGGAGCTTGAAAATGTACTTTCTCTTTACCTGCTACACCTGAAACAACTTGCATTGCTCCTGTTGTATCTTTTCGCCAATCCGCAACCGTTATCTTGAATATTCCACTTCTGCCCATTGGAAACAAAGCTGCGTGCCAATCAAAAAGTCTATCTGCCGTTAATGGTTTGAAGCAACTATTTGTTGCATCAATCATCATTTCTACCATTCCGTCAACATTTCTGTCGGGCGTAATTGAGCCCGCGTATTCCATTCCTAATCTTTGTGCAATGGATGAACGAACTTGCTCTGGATTGAAGTGTTCTCCTTCTATTTCTGCTGATTTTAAAACGTCTAATGTCAAGGTATCAAGTAAGGCTTCATGTCTCAAATCAAAACCTAGTGATTCCATTCTTCCAATTAGGCGTCCTTGCAAATTTCTTGCTTCGCTTAGTAGGTTTACAAATTCGTCACTTTTCCAAGTGAAGTTTGGCCAATTGTCTTTTTGATATATATAATTACTCATTCGTCGTACAATTTGCAACGAATATACATCTTATTTGTCGCATTATAAAATTAATCGTTGCATATTTTGCATTAATTAATGGGCTTATTCGTTGCACGATGGTTTTTTAAGCCTTATTTGTATCGGTTTGGGCTCGTATGTGCAATATAGGATTAGCTTCGCTGAGCTCTGTAAACGCGGGTCGAAGATGATTCGTTTTCGGTCGGTAAGACCCAAAAGGAATCGTCGAGGAGCAAGGCTACCGATCCGTCAGCTAACGGATCGGTATTGCATATGAACTTTAGCAGTAGTTATTTTTTTAAATTGTTTAATATCATTTCTGCAATTTCATTCTGCCCATTTTCACTCTCTAGATATTCTTTGTCGTTAATGTTAGTGATAAAACCTAATTCTATAGCTATAGCTGGACAATTTGAATCTTTTAGAATTAAAAAATTAGCTTCGTTAATCCCTCTGTTTTTTAGTTTAGTATAAGTAGCGTTAATTAATGTTTCTGCTATTTCTTTTGACTTTTCGTAATTTGAATTCAATTTACTTACAAAGATTTCAATCCCGTTTTCATTCGTATCATTATTAGAGTTAAGATGAAGAGAAATAAGTAAATCAGGATTTATTTCATTTATTTTTTTTACTCTGTCAGATAGAGATGTAAATTCGTCATTATCTCTAAGCAATACTATTTCAATTTTATCATTATTATTTAGTTCTTTCATTCTCTTAGAAATTGATAATGTGATATCTTTTTCAAAAGTGTTTTGTATTTCTGCTCCATTGTCTTTTCCGCCGTGACCAGCATCAATTACGATTGTCATTATTTTATTTGGAGTACAGGAAGACATTAATATTATAACAACAAAAATTCCAAATAATTTCAAGGTTTTTTTCATGATAAATAGGTTTAAATTGTTAATTATTAAATTTACTATGAATTTTATTTATTACTAATATCTTCATATTTAGCACTATCTGCGGCATGCACTCTATTTTTTGTTAGCTGTAGTTATTTCAATTTCACAAGTGGATGATTTAATCCATTCACTTCATTTTTAACAATTGCATATTTATCTACACTCTTAAAAAGTTGAGTAAGCGTTTTAAATCCAAAAGTTCTTGGGTCAAAACTTGGGTCAATTTTCCTAAGAGATGCTCCAACTTTAGAGATATATGCTTCATCTTCTTCGTTAATTGATATTTCAAAAGCCTTATCAATAATACTGATGTCAAGTACTGGAATTTCACTCTTTGTTTCCGCTTTTTTAGTGACCTTTTTATTAACTTTTTTAAGTTGACTCTCTTTCTTTATTTCTGCTTTTTCAGTGTCTTTTATTCCAGATATTTCCGATTCAGGTATTAAATTCTCAGTGAAAGTAAAAACCTCACAAGAATTTACAAATGCAATTGGTGTAATTTTCCTTCCTATACCCATAACAAAAAGTCCCTCTTCTCGAATTCTTTTAGCAAGTCCTGTATAGTCACTATCACTGGAAACAATACAGAAGCCATCAACACTATGACTATGTAATATATCCATTGCATCAATAATTAGTGAGCTGTCAGTTGAATTTTTCCCTGTAGTATATGAGAATTTTTGTATTGGATTTATTGAGTATTGATTAATTATTTCTTTCCAGCTATTCATTTGAGGTGTTGTCCAATCTCCATAGATTCTTCTAATAGTAGCCTTCCCATATTTCGAAACTTCTTCTATAAGTTCCTTAATTAATTTTGATTGAGCGTTGTCACCATCAATCAATACTGCGATATTAAATTTTGAGTCATTCATTGTTTTGAATTATTGTTGTTTTACAGCTAATGGTTTGAATATGGGGTGTTGGGCATTTTGAAAAACCATCCGATCAAACCGTTGATATGTTCATTAAATGTACTCATTTTTAAATCTTGCAACATCTGCCCAATGACCTAAAGTTATTGTAATGCTCTGAACATCTTTCATCTTTTTGCAATTCTTAATCCCACTACTATCAGTAAAAATAGCATCAGAATGTACACCAATATATTTCCAATCTTAGAATATATTGTTGTCACTGATTTTAATGGTAAATCAGCATAAAGTATTTTTGAGTTAGACGTAAAGGTATTCATTTTCGCTAGTATATTACCTTGGTTGTTCGTTACCATATTTAAGCCTGCTCCGTTCGGCCTGATTAATGAGAACCCATTTTGTATGGCTTCAAAACATGCCATTTTGGGATGAAGTGGTGTAATTTTTTCCCAATCGTATGCGGGGACAAGCATAATATCAATTGAATTATTCCCTGCCTGTTGTATATAGTTCGGAAAATCCAAATCGTAGCATATCACAGTGCCCATTCTACCGTATTCTGTGTCACAATAAGGAATTATGGCATTTCCAGCGTTGATTATGGGTGCTTCGGCATAAGGATGTAGATGCAATTTGAGATATTGCCATGCAATTTCTCCCTTTGGTGTAATAAGAATACTTGTGTTATTAAAAGGTTTTAGTCTGCCGGAATTATCCTTTTCAAGGAAAGCAAGCAGTAAGTAAGCATTGTATGTTTTCGAGATATCTTTTGCTTTTACAAATAGGGAGTCGGTCTGACTTTGACTCAGGATTAATGCATCTTCGCTCCAGACAATAATTTTGGCACCTTCTTTTGCTGCCTCAATGGTATTTGCTATTTGCGCATGAATAGCTTCCTGATTAGAGAAAATCCTCTCAGGAATAGGTAAATTTGGATTTTTAGCTAACTCCATAAGATTAGCTTGCTCTTTTGCTACAATAGCATTTAAGTCTGTCGTTCCACTAATGGTTGCGACTTTTACTGTTTTTTCATTGTCTGAAAATATGTAAACCTTGGTTATTCCATAAATTATTATAGAAAGAAAAATAGTCCCATAAATTAGCGTGCTTTTGTAAATTGAAGGTTTACTGAAATTGTTCTCAATAATCCAGTTCACTACTGAACCAAACCAGGCAACCATAAATGTGATGCCAAACACGCCGGCAATTGAACTAAATTGTATGAGTAGAGTAAATGCGTATTGTGTATGGGCCACAATTCCAAAAGTTCCAATTTGTGAAGAAACCAGGAACTCAGTCACTGCAATAATAGAAGGAAATACCAAAGTTGAATAAAAACCTTTGCCTTTGGCATAAAGCAATTTGGTAACATAATAAATCAAGGTGGTAAGTATTGCATATCCCAAAGCGTTTATTATGCCAACAACGAAAATATTTAATACGTTTTGGCATGTTTGTGAAAAATACCCTGCCAAAAGCATAAATACAAAGAAAATGGCAAATCCGGCCTTTTTTGTGTTCATTACAAAATACAATAAGCAAACTGGGGCAATCCACGCAAAAATTCCAATATGCCAATTTTGCCCGGAAAAGGTCATAGCTAAAGTACCTATTATTAAGGCTAAAGCTTTAATTACAAATTTTTCAGATTTCATTTTATTGTCTTAACGTTATAAACTGGGTCCCTTTGTCGTCCCCACTTAGCTAAAGCTGTGGGCAAGGAATTTTGATATAATCGTCTACTAAACGATCACCCAAAAATACCAACAGCAAGTTCTGCCCATACAAGAAGGAGGACTAACAGAATAGCTATACTGATAGCAATTCGGTACCAGATGTTTTTTATCTTCCTTATAGCAAAATCAATCAATAGACCTGTGCCAATCAGCAGAGCTCCAGCAACAAGAAAATCGGACAGCGTCCAATTTACTTCTTCTGTAAACTGCATCGCTATAAATGGAATGAGCAAAAGGATTACTGTTGTGAGTACGATGATGATAGGTCTTTTGTTCTTCATAATTTAATTTGTTTTTATAAGTCCAACAATGCTGGCAACATATCTATGCATATTAAATACTAATTTATCTCCAAATCAAATGGCATTCTTGCCTGAATCATATCCTGCTTTTGCAGATTATTGATAAATTTTACGTGCTTAGCATATTTACCAAAACTCCTGGTCATCCAGGTTTGACTTTCTCCACTTAAATCTTCCATCAGTTTCATAAATGGATCTTTCTGAACGGGTAAGGATAAAATACGGTAATCTTCCAATTCGGCTAATTCGGCAGCGGCTACAATCGCATCTTCCAAGCCTCCTAGTTTATCAACGAGACCAAGTCCAATTGCTTGTTCTCCTGTCCAAACTCTACCTTGTCCGATATTGTCAACCTCCTCAAAAGTCATTCCCCTACCACTAGCAACTTTATTTACAAAAGAGGAATAAACATTCTCTATACTCTTTTGAATAACAGCACGTTGAAATGGCGTCATAGGTTTTGTTAAATCCATAAAATCGGAATTTTTATTGGTCATCACTTCATCAAAAGTGATCCCTAATTTATCATTCATCAATTCCTGAATATTGGGTATCATTCCAAAAACGCCAATGGAGCCTGTAATGCTTGTTGGCTCCGCAAAAATTGTATTTGAATTACAGGCAATATAATATCCGCCTGATGCAGCCACATCACTCATCGATGTTACTATAGGTTTTTCTTTTTTAGTAAGCTCCACTTCGCGCCAGATTAAATCAGAAACCAAGGCACTTCCACCAGGTGAATTTACACGTAAGACTACCGCTTTAACTCGACCATTTGTACGAGCATCTTTCAATGCTTTTACAATATTCTTCTCCCCAATATAGGAATCGTCGCCTTTGCCAGGCAATATTTCCCCAGAAGCATAAATAACAGCAATTCTATCGCGCGATTTACTACCTGAAGAATAAAAAGAAGTGTGGGTGTATTTTCCAACAGAAATGAATTTCAAATCTTTTTTGTCTGTTGCTCCAATGAAGGATACTAAGTAATCTTTTACTTCATCAGGGTATTTAAGCCCATCAACAAAGCCTAAGTCAAGCACAGGTTTTGAGGTGAATAAATCTAATTGATCCGTATAAGTATTGATTTGATCAACACTTAAATTTCGAGCCAGGCTGATGGGTGCTAAGATTTCAGCCCAAACAGAATTAATTAACGATTGAGTTTGCTTTTTGCTGGCTGCACTCATTTTATCTAAAATAAATGGTTCTACAGCACTTTTAAACTGGCCGTGCCTGATAATTTGCATTTCTACTCCCAGTTTTTCCAATGCGCCTTTATAGAAAGTCACTTGTCCATTTAAACCAGTAAACAAAATAAAACCTTCGGGATGCAGAAAGACATGATCGGCAACAGATGCCAGGTAATAACCTTTCTGATCGAATACCATTGAGTATGCAACAATAAATTTTCCGCTTAATTTAAAATTTTCAAGTGCCTTTCTAATTTCCTGAGTACTGGAAACTCCAGCCAATACTGTAGGAGCGCTCAAATAAATGCCATCTATATTTGGATCTTCTTTGGCCTTATTGATTGCGCGTACAATTTCATCCAATCCGGGGTTTTCTTTTATCGAAAAATCATCAAAACTCATTTGTGAAAAAGGATCGTTTATGCTCCTGTCTC
>Ga0307991_1002323_pt1 | contig 12936 bp, 6 predicted proteins | sample EllFjometagen131_FD_203146 | JGI IMG/M metagenome (GOLD analysis project Ga0307991, IMG submission 203146) | Marine microbial communities from Ellis Fjord, Antarctic Ocean - #131 | ecosystem: Environmental > Aquatic > Marine > Unclassified | place: Southern Ocean | collected 2014-10-08
ATATTAGGATCATCTTCAATATCGCTTTCTCCTTCCTCAACAACACGTATCGTCTTGCCTTCAGATACCCCCATCCCATACTCATTGAAAACACTCGTGGCATCTTCCAACAATTTCTTCTTAAATTCCTCGTCCTTATATGCTCTAGCAATGATCTTCTTAAGTTTTTCTTTATACATAATTACCTCTTTCTCTTTGTTTTTTGTTGTTAAAAAAAAACGGTCTTATATTTGTTGCCGCTTTATAAGGTCTGCGAACACTCCTGGCTTTCCGGCGAGCTCTTCGAACGTACCCTCCTGCTGAAGCACTCCCTTGTCTATGACTAATATTCTATCGACATTGATAATAGTACTCAGCCTATGGGCAATGACGACACGCGTCGCCTGTAACATATCTAGACTACCGATGACATGCGCCTGCGTTCTATTATCGAGGGCACTGGTAGCTTCGTCGAACAACAGAATCCTCGGTCTATTTACTATAGCACGCGCTATCATCAGGCGCTGCTTCTGCCCACCAGAAAAGGTTCCTGCCCCTTCCGACACCATAGTATGCATCCCCATCGGCATCTCTCTAATATCATCGGCGAGCCCTGCCATTTCCGCGGCCTTCCATGCGTCATCCATTGTCAGCGACGCGGTGCCGACGATATTAGAGAATAACGACCCTATCATTATCCTGCTGCTCTGCAACACCACCCCCAGCTGCCTTCGTATCTTCGCAACATCCAATACCGACATATCTCTGCCATCCCAGTTTATCGATCCTGAAGATAAGTCTTCAAACCCCAGTAGCAAACGCAACAACGTAGACTTCCCCGATCCCGACGGCCCTACAATACCGATATACTCCCCAGGCTTGATATCGAAAGACATATCATTCAAGACCATAGGCGCGTCGCGAGAATATCTGAAGCACAGATGCTCTACAGACAACCTCCCAGACAGCTCACCAGGGCTTTCTTTTCCCTCGCTAACCTCAGGCACCGTCTCAAATATTGGCTGCATTTGCTTCCAATGTGGTATAACCGTGAGCACCGAGTTCAAAAAGGGTCCCAGCATTGCTATCGACGCCATAAACGTTCCGAAAGCGGCGTTGAAAGCCAGAAACGTCCCGGCCGACATAGGATTCTCGGTAAAGATCCCCAGCTTTGCGAAGATAACTATAGAAGAAAATGTCGGAAAAGACGCGAATAACACCATAGCTACATTATTGAGACTGCCAGCCTTAAAATTTACCGTACACTGCTTACTGAACTTCGAGGCCCACACCTCGAAGGCATTAAGCTCTACACCTGCAACGCGAATCTTAGCAATACCTGTGAGAAGCTGCAAGACTAGACCCTGCATCCGAGACTCCATCTCGACGATAACGTACTGATACTTCAGGAACATGGCATATATTACGGCAGTCATAAATAGTGATATAATCACCAGTCCCACAGCCCACAACGCCAAAGAGCTGTCGTAATAGAAAAGAAGGACAAGATTGAAACTCGAGAAGATTATCATCAACAAAGAACGCATCCCCATCCCCGACAATGCTTCCTTAATCTCCATTATTCTAAAAGCTCTGACAGCAAGGTCCCCAGAAGAAAATTTTTTGAAGAACGACACCGGTAGGCTCAATATCCTGTCCCACATCGCCGCCTCCAGCGGCGCACCACCTTTCTCAGTTATCCTAAGCATCATAAACCCCTGTGTCAACTGGAAAATCCCCATCGCCGTCGCCACTATTATCAACGCCGCAACGATCTGGAAAAGCTGCCCTTTCTGTGCCTCAGGTATAATATTATTGAAAATAATACCAGTGAAAATCGGCACCAGCAGCCCCAGAAAACCTCCGGCAAAACCTATTAAGATCATGTGAAGCATATTGACAGAAACGCCCGACTTTGACTGCCAAATATACTTGAAAATATCCCGAAAACCAAGCTCGCGCTCAGGAAGAGGTCTATAGAACATATATGCCCTGACATCTAAAATCCTGACACTCTCACCATCGACAGGTCTGCGCTCACCAGTAACAGGATCGACAATATCGTAGCTCTCCGCCGTCTTCTGTATAAGCGCCACAGGGCACTTGTCTTCGCCAACAAAAGCCAGGAGCGGTCCACAGTCGCTCTTCCACCATTCGCCATTGAGTGTCACTGCCCGTATCCTGACACGCGAAATCTTTGAGATAACATTGAGGATAGCATCGACATCGCCGACAGCCTCCTGCTCTTTAGGAAATGTAAGCTTTATATTCATGGCATCGGCGACAAGACCACATGCCTTAAACAACGCCACTTCACGAACCTCTTTAACAGCATACCGCCCGGCAACATCCTTATCCAACACACCGACAAGATTAAGGCATGCATTCTGGAATGTCTTATAGTTCAGCGACGCTTTCTTTTTAAGAAGATCGCATTCCCTGTCCGCCAGAATATAACGCATAGTGCTTATGCCCATAAGGATAAGCTTATGATATTCGTCTATACATCCCCAGTCGGGATCCAGATCAAAAAGCATTGTGGTGTCGACAGAATAGAACTCCGTATCACTATGAACTTCCAGCCAATTATTCCTCGTTATAGGCATAAAAGCATCGGAAGGTATTGGACTCTTCAGCTCTTCTTTAGCTCCAAAGCTTACCCAGATAACCCCGCGCTTTGGAATGATGATATTGCCTTTAGAGAGCTTGCCAACCTCACTTTGCTTCAACAGGGTACTGTCCTTGCGCGGTATAGGTCTCGGCATCAGCGACGCTAAGTGTATTATCCATGTATCTATAGCATCCGCTACTGCACAAGTATAGTAATGATCCCGGCCCAACTCTTTGATATAATCCCTCGGAAGCTGTATTATCGTCGTATCAGGACTTCCACCGACGGCGATGAGTATCATATCATCGGCTATATCGCTGAGATCCATACCGAAGAACATCTCCCCTGGTTTTATGTCGAAGAGGTAGTACCTGCTACTTGAAGGCCTGCCATCTTCGAGCTCCACTAGGAAGATGTGCATGTCCCCAGTTTCTAGGTACCACGCATAACTAGGATCTGCCAAAATTATTGGACTATTACACCCTACGACTAAGGTCTCGCCCTTGTCATGGAATATTTTATGCATATCCTTTTTTTTCGATTTCATAAGCAACCTTATTCCATCTTGATAAGCCTAGCGTATGGGCCATTGTTTGCTATAAGAGCTTCGTGATCCCCACGTTCAGTGACGACACCGTTCTCCAGGACAATGATCTCGTCACAGTCGCGTATCGTGCTAAGACGATGAGCAACAATAATCGTAGTACATCCACGGCGACGGATATTGTGGTCGATTATCGATTCCGTATTGGCGTCCAGAGCAGTAGTGGCTTCGTCAAAGACGAGGACCGTAGGATTTATCGCCAAGGCTCGAGCTATCTCCAGACGCTGGTTCTGTCCGCCACTGTAATTCCTACCACCCTCGCTCACGGCGCTATCATAGCCTCCAGGACGTTCTATAATGACATCGTGGATATGAGAATCCCTCGCCGCATTTATTATCTCATTATCAGTGATAAGCTTGTTCCACATAGAGATGTTATCGCGTACGGGGCCCTCGAAGAGGAAAATCTCCTGATCGACGAAAGAATATGAGTTGGTGAAAACCTCCCTAGTGACCTCATGACGAAGAATATCGTCGAAACGTATCTCCCCGCTCCATGGTTCGTATAAACCAGAGATAAGCTTCGCTATCGTAGACTTCCCCGACCCTGACCTGCCAACAAGAGCGACGCGAGCTCCGGGCTTCAGAGAAAGGGAAAAATCCTTTATAAGCGGCGGCTCCAGAAGATTGTATCCAAAGGTTAGATTCTTAATATCCACATATCCAGCAAGCTTCGTCTTCTTGGGGATAACGACATCCTTAATAACAGTATCAGGAACATTCATATCGGCGGGGTATTTGAGGACATCGTCAAGCCTGTTTATGCCAGCAACGGCCGTCTGGAAGGAACTTCCGATATTGACAAGCTGATTAAAAGGCATGATAAACCCTGCCAACAACGTCTGGAAGGCTATGAGCATCCCCATAGTCATATGCCCCCCCATTACACGCAACCCTCCTATCATCAAGACCATAGCAGTACTCATCACAGTAATAGTTACAGGCGCCGCCACCAACATCCCTGTATACATGCCAAGTTTCTGTCTAGCATTGATAATCTTCGCCTGCGCGCCAGACAACTGATTGAAAAACTCCGACTCCGCCCCTGTAGCCTTGAGCGTCTCTATCATCTGGAACCCACCCATCACCAATCCCATACTTTTGCCACAGTCCTGCATAAGCTTCTGATTGAGATCTACGCGTTTTCTTGAGACATAACGCAAAACTGCGATGTTCATTGCCGAAAACCCCACAGCAATAACAGTCATAAGGATATCATATTGTAACATCAGTGCCGCATAAAAAACCACCATGAGAATGCTCAGTCCCGCCTTGGCTAATGGGCCCGCCAACATCTCTGCAAGACTGTCGTTGATCATCACCCTGCTCCCAATCTCTCCACTAAACCGCTGAGAGAAGAAACGCATAGGAAGCCTAAGAACGTGCCAAAAGAATTTCCCCGACTGAAACAATGCCAACTTCATCTGCAGGCGCAGCAAAACATGCCCCTGCACCCAAGTCAAAAAAGCACTGAATCCCACCGCCACCACCATAGCAATAAGAAGTAGTATCATCCACCCGCTGGACTTAGTGATGAGAACATCGTCGACGAATATCCTGAAGAATGTCGGAATAACAAGCCCCGGAACGACAAGACACAACCCCGTAAAGAAAACATACAGCCATGACAACCACGACCCCTTTCCCCGATCTTTCAATCCTTTGACAACACTGGGCTTCTCTCCACCTTTCTGGAAGTCAGGCCCTGGCTTGAAGGTAAGGACAACACCTGTGAAGGACTTGTCAAACAACTCATAAGATACCGACCGAGGACCTGAAGCTGGATCGTTCAAAAAAACCTTGTCTTTATTAAAACCTTCGACAACGAGGAAATGATTGAAATCCCAGAAAACTATCATGGGGAAGGTCATGTCCAGCAATTCGTGTAGCTCCTTGCGGTATCCAGCGGCTTCCAGTCCATACTTACGCGCTGCTGTGGCGATATTCTTCGCCTTGCTTCCGTCCCTAGAAATACCGCACGTCTCCCTGAGCTCCTCGAGAGGAACGTATTTGCCAAAATACCGCAATATTATTCCGAGGCTTGCAGCGCCGCATTCCGTCGCCTCCATCTGCAGAAGCGTAGGCGTCTTGACCCTAGCTGTCTTTCGCCTAATATTTTCCGCCTGCCGTTCTACCGTCATAATATTACGTCCTAAACCGTGCCATTTTTAATATATGCCTACACACTTTTTAAAAAATGGAATCACCAATGATATAGGCCTATCTTGGCGTACAATGATCTTCACATCACAAAACGTCCCGATATCGATCTGCACAGGAGGTCCCTTCTTCGAGGACCAGCGAAACCCGCTGACAGTATCATCAGCAATCAGTTTTACAATGACAGCAAAAGGCGCTCCCGTTTGCGATAATCTTTTCACCAAATTCTCGTTCTCCAAAACACGCATCATTCCGTTATATGTTGCAGGGAACAGCGACACGGACTGTACGATCCCGTAAAGATATCCATATTCCTCTTTGTTTACTGCCGATGGAAAAACACTGACCTTCATACTGGGAACTATCTTCTTACCTTCTGTAGTAGAAACATAAATAAAAGCAATAAGTTCTTCATCGAAAGGCTCTACACTGATGACTGGTTGCCCAAAACTTATAAGACTTCCTACATCCTCTTTCACCTCTACAACCCTACCATCATAGGGCGAAATTATCTCCGACTTCATTTTTAGATCGTGAAACAAGAGTTCTATCGAATTTTCAAGCTCTTCAATATTAGCCTCTTCAGAAAACTGCTCCCGCTCCATATTCTCTTCGTACTTCATCTTGTCAACGAGCATTTGCTTAAGATCGCTTTCATGAATACCCAAAGCCTGCTCATTGTTGTTGAAATCTGCGACCATTCTCATAAGCATCTGCTGAGAGACAAGCCCCTGCTCGAAGACCTCCTTGGTAACTTTTATCCTACCTCCAAGTACATAAGAACGCTCTTTTGTCGCTGCTATGGATTTCTCCAGACCTACCTGCTTCTCTTCGAGGAACTGATAGTACAGCTTAAGCTGTTCCTTATCGACATCTTCGCCATTCTCACGACGCTGTTTTAGAAGTTTTAACTTTTCCCTGGAATTTTCAAGCCTGAACTTCAGGTCTTTCTGTGATATTCTTCCAACAACCTGACCAGCCTTGACGAAATCCCTAGGACTGACATTAAGCTCTACCAGTCGTCCTGATCCACTAGCATCGATATGGAATATTCCGCCACCACGCAGAAGCATTCCCTGTCCCTGTACAGAAGTGTCCACAGTACCGAATATACCCCAAAGCACCACTACAACTATCAGCATGACCACAACAGCTAATGTCAACCACGTTGCAGGCCCCGTCACCATAACAAGCTGATCAAGCTGTTCTGGCGACGACAAGTTCTCCAAAGCCGTTTTTCTGAAAAGCTTTTTCTTCATAGTTATTCCTTTTTAATGCCCTATTCTCCAACAAAAGACCCTGTGTTGAAGAAAAACCTACCATCATCTTCTTTAACGATATCCCCGATAGCATATTGCAGTGTCGCCAAAGCTATTGCATAGTCTTTACCAGACTCTTCATACTTTACCCGTGCCGAAGTTACGCGGTCTTCCAAAGTTACAAGTTCGAATACCGTCGAAATCCCAGCACTGAACTTCTTCCCTTCGGCAGCAGATACGATTGATATAGCCTCGCTAGATTCTATAGCATTGCGTACTTTTTCTATAGCCATCGTCAATGCCTCCAAAGCATCTTCAACCTCAGCACTGATATTCCGGGCTTTCTCCTCACGGCGTATCTCCGCCTGCCGGTACATTGACCTGTATCTCGCTGTCTCAGCCCTGGCATCACGATTTCCCAGAGGATACTGACAAGATATAGTCGCCGAAGCATTAGGACCACCTATATTCTTCTTAAGAGAAGTAAAGAGTTTACTTCCCGCCTTGCCCTCCTCGACACTGGAATACCCCACATTCACATCAATATCGAATGTAGGCTTCTCATTGTTTCTAACCATTTTATACATTATCGAAGAATACTCTTCACGCTTCAATACTGCATGCATATCGGCGCGCTGTTTCAAAGCTACTCCTATAAGCTCTTCGACAGACAATGTCACAATATCTTCAGTATAGCGGGGAAATTCTCCTACGACTTCTGGTAGGGACCCAAAATCACTATAAGATATTCCCATATCGAGAGCAAGCTGTCGCCGCGCCACTAAGAAGGCCTTCTTCGCAGCAACCTGCATAACCTTAGCATCAGACAGAAATGCCTGAGACTGTGTTATCTGTATTTCTGCATATTCCCCTGCTTTCACCAGCCCTTTCGTCGCCTCGAGGACCTTGGAAGCACGCTCTTCCGTCGCATTCCTAACCTCCAGCATATGTTCTGCTACGATACAGTTCCAATACGACCCTATAACATCAAGAACAGTCCGTGATATCACATTCCTCATGTCATACCCACTCGCAAGCCTCTCCTCTTTGGCAGCCCGCAGCATCGACGTCGTCGCCATGGTCCCCGCGCCTTTAAGCAGAGGGATATCTACGGTAAAATATACTGTGCCCCTATTCGGAGATGTTGTATCGGAATGAGAACCGCCACTCTTGATGACGCCAACGCCAGCAATAGCCGTAGCTCCACAGTGAAACTGCTTGCTAGCATCGATATCATAACCTAGAGTATCCAGCCTCGTACTATCGACGCCATATGAAATACGGCTAGACTCGATAAGCGGCAAATAAGAATGCACACGGCTTAGCGATGCCGACATGATTACGTCGAACGGAGCTTCAGCCTCTCTAACACTCTCGCTCGCAACGGTATATTGCTCCCTGCTAATATGAATTTCAGGATGACCTCTCAGCGCCGACTCTACAGCATCGACCAAAGTAACAACACGCTCCTCAGCACACAGAACAGAAAAAACACAGAACACAACCAATAAACATTCTTGCCAGATTGTACCACCAATCCACTTAAACATCATATATAGTCACCTACCAAAGGAACAAGATTTCAAGTTACAACCTACTATGCAATAGTTACAGCAAAAATTCTTCCAACCATTACAATCAATTAAGAATAGCCATTAAATTCTGAGTCTCCTTAACATGGCGAAGAACGCTCCGCCTCCTCTTTCCTGAGATTTTCTTCAAGAGACCTGTAATTGATTTTACCTGTCCCGGAAAGAGGTAACTCTTTCATCTGCGTTACGCCAGACACCTTCACTAAATTACCAAAACCCAACTCTCGCAGAGCTGTATTAACCTGTATTACATCGGCAGAAAATGTCGTAAACACATAGAATTTCGGCTTCTCGCCATCTTTTTCTAGGGCACATACTGCAGCGCCTGGCAATTCTCCAACAATATCCCAATTATTCTGCGCTCCGGCCTCTAACACTCCACCTTCAATGGCGACGAGACTTATCATCTCACCACCCATCTTAACAAAACGTTTTTTTCTGCCTGCAATTATAATATTTCCATGTTCGTCGATATATCCAAGATCCCCAGAGATATACCAGATCTTGCCCTGGACTTCAATAAATGGCGATGTTTTAGTTGAACCTCCAAGATAACCGCTGAAAACGTTTGGACCGCGGACCAATATCAACCCACGCTCTCCTTGAGATAACGGCGCGTAGGTATCGTGATTGACAATACATACTTCCACATCTTCTAATGGCGTCCCTACACCATTGGAAGAATCACTCGTCACATTACCTGCAATAATCGGAGAACATTCTGTTATGCCATACCCTTCAATAAGACGCTTATCGCTCCCAAGCGCAGAAACCTGATCGTATATATCCTGAGGCGTTTTCTCTGCACCGCATACAAACGCTCTCATACTATCAAGCTCGCCAGGCATAGCAACCTTCAAGATTCCCTTAAGAAATGTCGGAGCAGCGCATAAAACAGTAGCTTTCCAACGTTTTATGCCTCGTGCCAATCGGGCACTATCAGTAGGATCAGGGAAATAAGCGACCCTAATTCCTGAAAGCAACGGCAACATCCCCGTAGCCATGAAACCGAAAGAATGAAATGGTGGTAATATCGCATAGAATATATCGCTAGGATAAAATCCCAAATGCTTCGCTGATCCACGAACATTTGACAGGATATTCTTATGACTAAGAGGAACACCTTTGGGAAGAGATTCTGTGCCACTTGTAAAAAGAATCACCGCCGGACTGCTTCCAGATATATCGCCAAGCGCAAAATCTTTGATAATAGCGTCAGCATCTTTCCTTGATTTCAATAGAGCTTTGATTTTTTTGGGCAATGTGAATTTATGTCCTACATCTTCAAGCATAATGACCATCTCTTCAATACCATTAAAATCGACGTTGTCGAGCCTATCGATAAACTTCCATGACGTCAAAACGACTTCGATCCCAGTGATTTTTACGACAGCTTCAAGATGACGAGTTCCTACGGTCCAATTGACCATCACGGGGACCTTCCCAGCCAGCAATGTCGCAAGAATAACGATATAGGCTCCTGTTGATGCAGGAAGCATTACCCCTACGCGCTTCCCAGGCAACTCTCGGATATATTCTGCTAAAAGTATAGCTCGCATTTTCACCTGCTTATATGTGAACACTCCTGCCATATCGTCGCCACAAGCTATAGCATTGCCCATATAATCACACGTTCGCAGAAAAGCTTCCTGTATCGTTGACTCATCTACTATCCTAGGAGCAGGACGGTCTTCTTCGTCTTTTTTCCAGCCATCGAACTCCTTTTCCTCATATCCCACTTCTTCATCTTCACATTTTATCAAACCTGCAGCCGTGGCCAGCACAAATGCTACGGTTGTAAACCTCTCCGGAGGTATCCCAGAAACACTATAGTTATCTTCAAGAAGCAGCAACAAAGTGGCAGAATCGAGTGAATCAAGCCCTATATCACTGGCAAGATTCATCTCGGGATTGATATCTTCAGGTTTCATTTCCGCCATTTTTGCTATCTCACCGATAATTTCCGTCTTGATCTTCTCTGATACCTTCGAAAGGTCTATTTCTTCGGAATCAATCGTCTCGACATGCTGAACCTCAGGATACTTCTCACACCACCTACTGTATGACACTTTTTTAAAAGGCTCACCATACCTCTCTCCATACTCCGAAAGAAAGGGTCTGTTGTACCAATCTTCTAGGTATCTATTGATCTCCAAGCGTGACCCTTTGAAAGGAAAATCGTTCCCTGCAGGACAAAACTCTATGGTAATATCACGCTTAGGGGTGAATATTATCAGGTTTTTTAAAGCAATTTTCATACCTTCGACAATAACTTTTCCAATCGATGGGGTTTTTCCTATCAAGGCCCGGGAAAACATGCTACCCCAAAATCCTGTAGTGCGAACCAAAACGACATTAGCTTCAGGAACTTCATGGAGAATCCTATGACATCCAGAAGAACCTCCAATGATCTCTACACCCGTTTGTTTAAGCTGTCCCGATGGATAAAACAATAGATTGTCGCCATCTCTTAAAGATTTAAAAACCTTTTGGAATGTCTTCTCTCCGTGCTTAATCTTAAGAGAATTGTTGGATCTGTCAAATGCTGGTATTGGTAACCCTCCAGCAATTCGCATAAGCGTATTGATCCAGGGAGTATAATATATGTATTCAGTAGCAACCGATCTAGGGCGAAATTTTTTCCATAGCAAGGACCCGATCAAAGCAGGATCCAATAGCGATGGATGATTTGGCAAAAACACGATCCCGCCGGGCTTACGCAATGCGTCGTTTGTAAGATTTTCCAGACCCTTGACCTTGACGCGATAGCGCACCTTCAAAGCTATCTTCACGATAAAAATGAATATTGACATCACTATATTCTTAAACAATAGTTACCACCTAGTTTCTATTTTCAGTTAATTTCCAGCCATTCTGTTGAAAACAAACAATCTTGGCAATGAAAAATACCGCATGGCGAGCTGAGCATCCGTTACAATCCACTGGTGTTCATGATATTACACAAAAAAAGAATAGATGCTAGAAAAGATGAGAACATTCACAAGATCAGTTAACTGATGCTAGCGCGTAACATAGGTTATTAACAGTGGCGGCTGAAGGAATCACTCCTACTGCTCCTTGAACCCTCGTTTTAAGATCTATACTTGAAAAAAAGAAAGATATAGCGTAGTCTCTTTAGCGATTCAATATAATATGGGGATCTTTAATATGGGAACTCGTCTTGAAAATTATTTAGCAAAAACTTCTCATGAAAAACGAAGTTCTGCAGCGATTGCATACATTGCCGCCCTCGACCATATAGAGACCGTTTCACCCTCTGTAGCTAAAAGCATCCGCCAAGAGCTTATTGATCAGCGCTCCAATGTCAAGCTTATAGCATCGGAGAATTTCTCATCACTGGCGGTACAACTAGCTATGGGAAACCTCCTCACAGACAAATATGCCGAAGGCTATGTCAGTCACCGATTCTATGCTGGCTGCGACAATGTCGATGCCGTCGAAGCCGAAGGTACTGAACTGTTGAAGAAAATCTTCGGCTGTGACCATGCATATATTCAACCACACTCTGGTTCTGATGCCAACCTGGTAGCATTGTGGTCCATATTAGTCCAACGCATCCAGAACCGCGAACTTGAGGCCCTCGGCAAAAAAAATCTATATGAGCTATCCGATGATGAGTACGAAAGAATCAGACAACTCATGTCTCAGCAAAAGATGCTTGGGATGTCTCTAAACTCCGGAGGTCATTTATCCCATGGATATCGCTATAATGTTTCATCGAAAATCGTCCACTCAATTTCTTATGATGTCGACAGGAAAACAGGACTTATCGACTACTCAGAACTATCAAAACTGGCCAAGAAGGAAAAACCTGCCATACTTCTCGCTGGATATTCCGCATACCCACGGCTGATAAACTTTGCAAAAATGAGAGAGATCGCCGATAGCGTCGGTGCCACACTTATGGCTGACATGGCACACTTCGCTGGGCTTGTTGCCGGCAAGGTACTCACTGGGGAATACGATCCTATACCTTATTCGCATATTGTAACATCGACAACACATAAAACCATGAGAGGTCCTCGCGGAGGATTCATTCTTTGTTCCAAAGAATTCGGCGATGTCATCGACAAAGGATGTCCATTAGTTTTAGGCGGTCCCCTACCCCATGTTTTGGCGGCAAAAGCTGTGGCCTTCAGAGAGGTAGACTCCACATCGTTCCACAATTACGCTCATAACATCGTGGACAATGCACGAATACTAGCCGAAGAACTACAAAAGAATGGCGCAAAAGTCATCACAGGTGGCACTGACAACCACCTCATCATTATCGATGTCACGCCTTTTGGAATCACTGGGCGCCAAGCAGAACAAGCTCTTCGATCGGCAAATATGACAGCGAACCGCAATACTATACCATTCGACACAAACAGCCCTTGGATAACATCTGGAATTAGACTAGGTACTCCAGCAACAACGACACTAGGAATGGGCACCGAAGAGATGCGCGAAATCGCCGCGGTCATCGTCGCGACGCTTAAGAATACTAGACCAACAACTATTGAAAAAACAGGAGCGGCCAGCAGAATATCATGCCGGACAGATCCTGTTATACTAGAGAATGTTAGACATCGCATAAAACAACTTTTAAGTGCATTTCCTCTTTATCCCGAAATCGAGATATAATTGTTCTTGCAAAAACTTAGGTAAAAAGACTATCTATAGATGATATTTTTGAATATTTTAAAGGGAGACTTGAACTGTGGCAAA
>Ga0307991_1002324_pt1 | contig 12935 bp, 13 predicted proteins | sample EllFjometagen131_FD_203146 | JGI IMG/M metagenome (GOLD analysis project Ga0307991, IMG submission 203146) | Marine microbial communities from Ellis Fjord, Antarctic Ocean - #131 | ecosystem: Environmental > Aquatic > Marine > Unclassified | place: Southern Ocean | collected 2014-10-08
GTGAAATAACCCTCAGGGGGAAACTAAATTTAGAAAAATGAAAATTGCATTAAAACTAGTTTTATTGTTAGTGATAATCGGATTGGGATATATGGTTGTGGAAAGCATCATGGAGCCGGTTCGTTTTAATAAAGAAAAAGATAAGCGCGAGCAAACGGTAATTCATAAATTAGAAGATATTCGTTCTGCTGAACTGGCTTATAGAAAGCTAAATGGTTCTTATACAGCAAGCTGGGATACTTTAATTGATTTCCTGAAAAACAATGAGTTCTTTATTGTTAAAGAAGTTGCAGATCCTAATGATACCACGTTTACTAAAACTATCCGTGATACTCTAGGTACAATTTCAATTATCGATTCTTTGTATAATGAGCGTATTAATTTCCATGTCGATCATTTAAAGTATGTGCCAATACCTGCCAAATACTTCAATAATGAAGAATTTGAATTGCGTTCAGGTAAAATAGAAAGAGGCGGAGTGCCTGTGTATGTATTTGAAAGTCAGGCTACTTACGAAGTTTTATTAAAAGGTCTTGATGAGCAATTGATACGAAATTTGAACAAATCGGTTGTGGAAATGAATAAATATCCTGGATTAAAAGTTGGATCTCTTTCAGAAGCCTCTACGGAAGGAAATTGGAAATAAATGGATAAGCCTTTGCCTAAGATTTTTAAAGCATCGGCTCAATTTATTGATCAGGATTTCCGTTTCGGTAATTCCAAGAATAACAGATTATCCATTCAGCTAAGGCTGGATGGATTTTCTTTTGCTCAAATAGATAGCATCTCTAAAAAAGTATTGCTTATTGAAGATTATGATGTGCCTCTTATGCTAGGTGAGGAGGCCGATTTTCAAAATGAAAAGGTGAATGTACGACTGGAAGACTTTTTTACTGAAAAACAAATCCACAGGAATCAATATAAAAGTGTTCATTTTGTTATTGACAACAGCCTTTTCACATTGGTACCTTCTGTTTTACTCGATGAAAAACATGCCTTTGATTACTTAAAGCAGGTTCATCAAATACCGGAAAATTTTATTGTAAAAACAGATGCCATTTCCTTTTTTGAAACAAAGAATGTGTATGCTGTTTATGCTCCGCTTTTTTATAATTTGAGTGATTATTTTTCAATTTTCGAAATTAAACATGGGGCGACGGTTTTTATTCAACAAATGACCTTACTCCAAAAAATGCAAAAAAGAAATGCAGTTTATATTGAAGTGGCCAATAGAAGCATGCATATTATTGCTTTTGAAAATGAAAAACTAGTATTTTCAAATACATTTACTTTTAAGGAGAAAGAAGATTTTATATATTTTATATTACTGATATACAATCAGTTAAAATTTAATACGGAAGATGTTCCTTTATTCTTTTCAGGAAATATTGATCGAAGTTCACCTTTGTATTCAATTGCTTATCAATATATCCGTATTCTCGATTTTCCACCTGTAGGAAATAGAGGTTTAATCTTTGGTAATGGAATTCCCGAATCTGCAGGAGCAAAATACCGTATCTTAACTCAAGCTGTTTTATGCGAATAATTAGTGGTTATTATAAAGGCAGAAAACTCAATCTGCCTAAGAATTTTGCTTTACGGCCAACAACAGATATGGCCAAGGAAAGCTTGTTTAATATATTGCGAAATCATATTGATTTTGAAGAAATTGACGCCTTGGATTTGTTCTCAGGTACCGGAAGCATAAGTTATGAATTGGTGTCGCGTGGCGCAAAAAGTGTTTTAGCAGTTGAGCAAAACGGACAGCATATTCGGTTTATCGAATCCATTATTCAAAAATTGGAAATTGAAAATATGAGAATCCTTCGGATGGATGTTTTTTCATTTTTCAAAACCAATAAGCGTGATTTCGATCTTGTTTTTGCCGATCCTCCTTATGATTTGCCGGAATTGGAAAATATACCGGATCAGATTTTTTCAAATAATATGTTGAAAAGTGAAGGGCTTTTTGTTTTGGAACACCCCAGATTGAGTTCCTTTAGAACACATCCCAATTTCTTTGAACACCGAAATTATGGCAGTGTTAACTTTAGTTTTTTCAAGAATGTAGAAGACTTATCGAAATAAAATATCCTTCTTCTGAGCTTTATCTTTATCCTTTTTTATCAAAAAATCGAAATAACGAGCTATCTCTTCGTGTGGTTTTTTTGCCGGATTAAGTAAAATTTTACCATTTCTATCGAGCAGAAAATATAGAGGAAAATTTCGGACTTGATAACTGTTTAATAATTCAAAATTATTTGCAAATAAGAGTCTGTCCCAGTGAGTAGTAGTCTGATTTTCAAATTTTAACAATCCTTGATTTGTATAATTAACTAAAATACCAACTATCGCAATATCAGCACGATATATCTCGTCTAATTCTTGAAGCATCAACATGTCTGACTCACATGCAGGACAATTATCCGACATAAATACCAGATAAACATAACGTCCTTTATAACTCTCTTTTGTTTTTAAAGTTCCCCCACCAGTTTTAAGTTTAAAGCCAGGAGCAGGTGAGCCGATTTCTAATCCTGTAAATTGATTTAAAATATTGCCAGCAATTTTTTGATTCTCGCTAGACTTGCTTTTTAAAATAAGTTCATTAAAAAGTGTTTTTAGCCGCAGCGAATTAAAATCCGAATTATAATAAACTTCTCTTAGTGCAAATATCAAAACCAATTCTCGCAAATGTTCCTGCTCAAGGATTGGATCAATTGCCATATAATCAAGAATTTCATTAGAGCTGCTCCCATTCCGAATTCGTTTTGCAAACTCCGTGTATTTTGTATTTCTTTTATTTGATGCAAAATAATTGAGGAAATAGTTACTGAAAAACTCCATATAACCTGGATTTTTATAAAGTATTTCGGCTTTATGTAAAAAGGATTCGCCTAATTTTGAATTAGTTGCTGTACGTGATGTATTTTTGAGATTGGCAAATTGATAGAACATTAAATTTTCGATAAAGACTTTTTCCAGACTGTTTAGATTACTTGCGCCAGCCAGTTTTGATGCAATTTCTTTTTCGAAAGATTTCAAAAGTTCAGTATTTCTTTGCTTAAAAAGCGCTACAAAATTTTCCTCAAGAAAAGCATAATAATCACTATTTAGTATATCGATTACTTCATTTAAAGCATCTGCTTCCTTCCATTTAAAATGCAAGGGCATTTGTTTGTTCAAAGCGCTTTTTGGAAGCAAATCTACATTGTCGATTTGAAGGTCGTATTTTCCCCCTTCTTCCACAAAAAAAGAAAAGTGTTGGTTGCCAATCTGAATAAAAACTTTCTGAATCCCAACAATATCGAAACTTAATTCAAATTGTTGGGATTCAGAAATTTCACATACGTCGAGTAGTTCTTCTGTAAAAGCTATATAATCAGAATAAGCAGATACACGAATAGCCAAACCATTTCCATTTGATACTTTTCCTTGAATAGTTACTGGCATAGCATAGCTAAAGGTATGTAGCAAAACTAGCAGGCAAAAAAGTGGTAACTGTTTGAAATACATTAACATATAAATTAAACGGTGTGCGCTATTTATTTAAAAAAGGAAGCACTGCCGAAGGAACAAATTGACTTACATCGCCTTTATGTAGCAAAATATCGCGAACAATAGAGGAGTTCAAAGCCGTATGCTCTGCTTGAGTGAGCATAAAAATAGTTTCAATTTCAGGATTCATTTGCATGTTAATCTGCCCTATACTTCTTTCAAATTCAAAATCGGCAGAAGTACGCAAACCGCGAAGCAAAAAACGAGCATTCACTTGCCTACAAAAATTAACAGTTAAACCAGTATAGCTTTGTACTTCAACTTTATCGCTATCGGCAAATACGGCCTGAATCATCTTTATGCGCGTTTCCAAATCGAAATAAGTTGTTTTTAAAGCATTTGCGCCAATGGCCACAATCACTTTATCGAAAAGAGGCAAAGCTCTTCTAATTACGGAGGCATGACCGCAGGTTATTGGATCAAAAGATCCTGGAAATACAGCTATTTTCTTCATAATCAATCTGTTTTGTCATACCAACTGGCATACATATTATAAGAATTGGATATTCGATTTACCTCGCCTTTAAGCAATTGCTCATCCATATCTTTTATTTTTTTTGCAGGAATACCGGCCCAAACACTTCCCGATTCAATGTGGGTTCCTTTAGAAACAACAGCTCCGGCAGCAATTATCGAATTACTTTCAACTACTACATCATCCATCAAAATTGCGCCCATGCCTACTAAAACATTATCGCGAATAGTGCAGCCATGAACAATTGCATTGTGTGCAATAGAAACATTATTGCCAATTTCAACAGGAGATTTTTGATAAGTGCAATGAATTATGGCTCCGTCCTGTATATTTACATTATTTCCAATCCGAATGTGATGCACATCACCTCTAACCACTGCGTTGAACCATACGCTGCATTTATCACCCATCACCACATCGCCAACAACAGTTGCATTATCCGCAAGGAAACAATCTTTGCCAAAAATCGGAGCTACGTCTTTCACTTTTCGAATTAGAGCCATATTTAAATTTTCTCAAAAATAATGAAAAAAGGAGAACTCCAGTTTTTATTATGTTTAATTTTGTTTTATGACCAGACCACACTATTTAAAAGAAGGAGACCAGATTGGATTTGTATCTGCAGCCAATAAAATTAGCATTAACGTAATAAAATCAGCTGTAAATACTATGCAAAGTTGGGGATTAGAACCGGTTTTTGGTCAACATATATTTGCACAAGATAATCAATTTGCCGGCAGCGATAAACAAAGATCAGCTGATATTCAGGATTTTATGGATAATCCTCAGATTAAAGCAATTATAAGTACACGTGGAGGTTATGGCAGTGTTCGCATAATCGACAAACTTAATTTCGAGAAATTCAAACGCTTTCCAAAATGGATTATTGGTTATTCTGATATTACTGTTTTTCTTAGTCACTTAAACTCTCAACTTAAGATGGAGTGTTTACATTCCACTATGCCATTAGATTTTCCGGTTAACGGAAGTTCAAATAATGCTACAGAAAGTCTGCGAAAAGCTCTATTTGGGGAATTGAAATCCTATGTATTTAAGCCAACAAAGGTCATTCGCCAAAATCAGGCTCATGGAGAGCTAATAGGAGGAAATTTGTCCATTTTATACAGTTTGATCGGATCAATATCTGAAATGGATTTTGATAATAAAATCCTTTTTATTGAAGATGTTGGCGAATACTTATACCATATCGACAGAATGATGATAAACTTAAAACGCATGGGTAAACTAAAGAATTTGGCAGCTTTAGTTGTTGGGGGAATGACAAATATGAAAGACAACAAAACTCCTTTCGGAAAAACGACCGAAGAAATTATAGCTGAGCACGTTGAGGAATATAAATATCCTGTGGTCTTTGGTTTTCCAGCTGGCCATATTAAAGAAAATTATGCTTTAAGAATGGGTGCAAATATTAATTTGCTTGTGGATAAAGAAGAAAGTAAATTGGTTTTTGATTAATCCTATATCGAATTTTCATGTAACTAAAATTGAAAAGGGCGTCTATATTTCATATATTTACTCATATTTAAAATTGAAATAATATGAATTATTCTTCAGATTTTCGCTTTTTCGATTATCTTTCAGCCAGCGATATTGGCTTTTTTGTGGCTATAATTGTTTTTTTGATAGTCGCCGAATGGAAAGTGTATGTTAAAGCTGGACAACCGGGATGGGCAGTACTTATCCCATTCTATAATTTTTATATTTTGCTTAAAATTGTAGGTAAACCAGGGTGGTGGCTTTTGTTATTGTTTGTACCACTGGTAAATATTGTTATAGGCATATATGTAATTCATCTCTTATCCAAAAGCTTTGGCCATGATATTGGTTTTACTTTAGGTTTGATTTTCTTAAGTTTTATCTTTTACCCAATACTTGGATACGGTGATTCAAAATACATGGGTCCGGCTGGTGCGGAATAAATATAAATGATTGATAAACAGGAGTTAGGTAGGCTTGGAGAGGAGTTTGCCCTTCATTTATTGGTTTCAAAAGGCTTCAAAATTTTAGCAACCAATTGGCGTTTTCGTAAAGACGAGGTGGATATTATTGCCAAAGATGATTCGTTTCTGGTCATTGTAGAGGTTAAAACAAGAAGCACCAATTATTTTGGTGAGCCTTATACTGCTGTCAATAAAAAAAAACAAGGATTTCTTATTCGTGCGGCAAATGCATATATCGAAAAGAATAATATCGATTTAGAATGCAGATTTGATATTGTTTCGGTTGTTTTTGCCGAAAATAAACATCAGATAGAGCATATTGAAGATGCATTTTATCCACTATAGTTTTGATGGTTGATTCAATTAAAACATTGTATTTTTGCGTATGCATAATCGATTAATCGAATATATTTCAAAAGAGAAGCTCATTCAAAATGGTAAAAAAGTACTTTTGGCTGTAAGTGGTGGAATGGATTCCGTAGTGATGTGCCATTTATTTTCAAAAACTGATATTGAATTTGGAATAGCCCATTGTAATTTCGAACTTCGTGGAGCAGAATCTGATGGTGATGCTAAATTTGTTGAAGAACTGGCAAAAAATTTCAAAGTACCATTCTATCTAAATAATTGCAATGCAAAAAATTACGCACAAGAAAAATCTATTTCCATTCAAATGGCAGCCCGCGATTTGCGCTTTGCCTGGTTTGAAGAGTTTATTCGTAAGGAAGATTATGCTGTTTATGCCACCGCTCATCATTTGGATGATGCCATAGAAACTTATTTTATAAATCAGTTGCGAGGAACAGGAATAGCTGGTTTACATGGTTTATTGCCAATAAACGGCAAGCTAATACATCCACTTTTATTCACTTCACGAAATGAAGTCGTTGACTATGTAAAGCAAAATAAAATTAGTTTTCGTGAGGACAGCTCCAATATATCGACTAAATATATGCGCAACAGTCTGCGGCATAAAGTTTTACCAGTTTTAGAAGATATTCAGCCAGCTTATCGCGATATTCTCGAACAAAATATGCATCGATTTAAAGCTGCCGAATCCATTTTTTTACAGAAAGTGGAAGAGGAACGACAAAAGATTTGCTTTTCGGAAGAAAATATGCTGAAACTTTCCATTTCAAAATTATTATCTCTTGATCAAGCTTCAACTTATTTATATGAATTTATAAAAGAATATGGATATGGTTTTTCGCAGGCAGAGGAAATTGTTGAGAGTATGAAAAATGGCCATGCAGGTTCGCGATTTTATGCGGATAAGAATGTGCTTTTGCGCGACAGAAACGAGTTGATTATAACTGAATATCAAGATAATACGAAAGAAAAAGTTATATTGGATATTGATCAAGAAAGAATCGATTATCCAATTGATTTGAAATGGGAGATTTTGAATGAGGCTAGGTTTGAAAGTGATTTGAACAATGCTTTCTTGGATTTTGATAAACTCAAATTTCCTTTAAAATTGCGCAAATGGGAGCAAGGGGATGCATTTTATCCTTTGGGAATGAATAAAAAAAAATTACTCAGCGATTTTTTTATCGATCTAAAATTGAATCGTTTTCAAAAGGAAAATACCTGGCTGCTGCTTTCTGGAAATGACATTGCCTGGGTTGTTAGCTACCGTATTGATAATCGTTTTCGCATTTCAGAAAAGACTAAAAAATGCTTGAAGTTTGAATTTAAACACTAGCTTATTTTAAAGAACCGACTACACGCAAGGCTTTTGGTAAAATGCTGAAATTTTGTGGTCCTTTCCCTACGGATTCACCATCAGTTTCTATTTCCAGTTGATTGTGTGCAAAAGAAACACCTGTATTCTGAAGTGCTTCAATTTTTGGATGATGAATAAACGAACCATCATACAATCCTTTAAGTTCTTTAACGACAGTCCATTTGCTTATTCTTTTAATTACAGTAATGTCCAAAAGGCCATCATTTGCAATCGCATTTGGCAATTGTTTCATTCCGCCTCCGTTGTATTGTCCAATACCTATACCAATGCTAAACATGCGCTCTTTAAATTCTTGCTCACCAATGGTTAGATGCATATGCTTGGAATTGTATTTTAAAAGGGTTTTTAATAAAATAAGCATATAACTCAATGCATTTCCCTTACCTTGATCTTTTAATTTATTCGCTGCATGCGCAACAGTGGCATCAAATCCAATTCCTGCAACATTGGCGAAATAACGATTGGGGACGCCGTTGTCGTGAAAATCAACTAGTCCAATGTCTTGTACTACTGTTTTTCCATCGCGTATTAATTTAATGGCATCGATATATTTTAGAGGCACTTGAAAAGTTCTACACCAATCATTTCCTAATCCAACAGGTATCATTCCAATAGTTATTGTATTTGGATCTATGTCTTTCTGCATAAAAATGCCATTAACAACCTCGTTTAATGTTCCATCGCCTCCAACAACAATAAGTTTTCGAAACCCTTTTTCAATGAATTCTTTTGTTATCTCAATGGCATGTCCTTTTCTTTCGGTCATTTCGAATACAAATTCAATTTTAGCTCTTTTAATAAGCTTTTGAATTGTAGGCCAATTTTTTAGGCATTTTCCAATGCCTGCATTTGGATTAACTATTAATCCCCAACGCAATTCTGTTTTCTCCATCGGGGACAAAGATAAGAATTTTTAAAAATGAATATTGATTAGTGTGGCCTACTTAAAATAATTAAGATTTATTTAGGTTGGATTTACTGCAAATACACACGATGAGCGTTTTTTGTTTTAAGAATTATTAACACAGTAAAAAAAATATTTCAATCGAAAACAATAAGCATGTACTTTTGCAACTAAACGGATGTTTTATGCAGCTTTATCTTGCCCCTTTACAGGGTTATACCGAATTTTTATTTCGAAATGCCTATGCTCGTCATTTTAAAGGCATCGATAAAACCATTGCACCTTTTCTTCCTTCCGGCTTGGGTCAAACAGTTAAACATCAGCGTATTAAAGACCTATGGAAAGAGCATAATGGACTCATGCCTGTCGATCCTCAGATTTTGGGTAAGAGCGCTCCAGAAATAGTTCCAGTTGCTAAATATCTTTTTAACTATGGATACGATACAATGAATATCAATATGGGCTGTCCAATTCCTGCCATCAGGGCAAAAATGCGCGGCTCCGGAATTCTTGCTTATCCTGAAATGGTTGAAATGCTTTTGGAAAAATTATTCATCGAATTACAGAATAAGATTTCATTGAAAATTCGATTAGGCAATGAATCGGCTGATGAAATAAAACAATTAATTCCGGTTATCAATCAATTTCCAATAAAAGAGCTTATTATTCATCCACGTGTTGGAACTCAAATGTATGAGGGAAATGTAGATTTGGAATCTTTTTCGTGGTGCATTGAAAATGCGAAAGCACCTTTGGTGTATAGTGGTGATATATTTGATTTAGAGACTTTTAGGAAACTGCAAACTCAATTTCCAAGAATTGATAAATGGATGATTGGAAGAGGATTGCTGTTTTCGCCTTTTCTACCGGAAATTTTAAAACGAAATGATTGCGGCTGGGTAAAAAATGAGTTGAATCGTTTCTGGGAGTTTCACGAAGATTTGGAACAGCAAATATTAACGTATCGCGACCGACCAAAAAATCAGCTGAATAAATTGAAAGAATATTGGCGTTATTTTTCACAGGCTTTTCAGGATTCTGAATATCATTTTTATCAGATTTCGCGAGCAACCGATTTTGATGGTTTTCATACTATTGTGAATAAGATAAAAGAGAAAGGAGAATGGCGTGCAGGACTCACGGATACAGATCATTTTAATTTTGTCAAATCGCTTTAATTGAATTTTTATATTACAAGTTTGTTAATAATTACACTTTTTTAAGTTTTCAAGCCAGTTGAAAACCAGTATTTTTGCACTCAAAGAAGATAAAATTGGATACATTATTCGAAGGTTTAAATAAAGATCAACAATTAGCCGTTAAAAAAACTGAAGGCCCTTTAATGGTTATCGCAGGTGCAGGCTCTGGGAAAACACGCGTACTTACATTCCGTATTGCTTTTCTATTGCAAAAAGGCATCGATCCGTTTAATATTTTGGCACTTACATTTACAAATAAAGCAGCCAGAGAAATGAAAAACAGAATTGGAGAATTAGTTGGCTTTCAGGCGGCAAGGAATGTTTGGATGGGGACTTTTCACTCGGTTTTTGCTCGAATTCTACGCGCCGAAGCTGATAAACTAGGTTTCCCTTCCAATTTTACCATTTACGATACCGACGATTCGAAAAATCTAATAAAAGCAGTTGTAAAAGAAGGTAATTTAGATCCGAAAATCTATCAGGCCTCCTATATTTTAAGTCGGATTTCGGCTGCTAAGAACAATTTAATATCAGCCGAAGGCTATATAAATAATGAAGATTATATGTTGGAAGATAAAAAAGCCGGCAAGCCATATCTGGGCCAGATATATTCAATTTATCAAAAGCGACTTACACAATCGGCAGCAATGGATTTTGATGATTTATTGTTTAAAACCAATGTGCTGCTACGCGATTTTCCTGATGTGCTGTACAAATACCAGCAAAAGTTTAAATATATTTTGGTAGATGAGTATCAGGACACCAATTATTCGCAGTATTTAATTGTTAAGAAACTGGCAGCGAACAACGAAAATATTTGCGTTGTTGGAGATGATGCGCAAAGTATTTATGGATTTAGAGGAGCTGATATAAAAAACATTCTGAATTTTAAAAAGGACTATCCTGAAGTAAATTTGGTAAAACTGGAACAAAATTACAGATCAACTCAGGTGATTGTGAATGCTGCTAATTCGCTGATACACAATAACCAGAATCAAATATTTAAAACTGTTTGGACTGATAATGATGAAGGCGAACGCATCAAATTAATTCGCGCCTCGTCCGATTTGGAAGAAGGCCGATTAATTGCACAGCAGATTTTTGAGGATAAAATGAATTTGCTGGCCAAAAACAGCGATTTTGCCATTTTGTACCGAACCAATGCCCAATCTCGTTCGTTGGAAGAAGCGCTTCGGAAAATGAATATTCCGTATCGGATTTATGGTGGATTGTCATTTTATAAAAGAAAGGAAATAAAAGATGTTTTAGCCTATTTCCGTCTGGTAATCAATTCAAAAGACAACGAAGCATTTAATCGAATTATTAATTTTCCGGCACGCGGAATAGGGAAAACGACTTTGGAACACATTACCATTGCTGCTTCAGAAAATGAGAAGAGTTATTGGGATATTATTGAACAGCCTCAAAAATTCAAATTAAATATCAATGCGGGAGCTCTAAAAAAGCTGAGCGATTTTGTTTTAATGATACAAAGTTTTAAAGCTGAATTGGAAACAATTGATGCTTACGAATTAGGCAATAAAATTGCCAGAGGCTCGGGATTGATAAGCAATTTGCATAACGATAAAACACCCGAAGGCATCAGTCGTTATGAGAACCTCGAAGCTCTGTTGAATGGAATTAAAGAATTTGTTGAGAAGGATGATGATAGTGAGACTCCTGAAGAGGAATCGTTTAAAGGTTTGTCCATTTTTATGCAGGACATAGCCCTGCTCACCGATGCCGATGAGAAGGACAAAGACGATATAGAAAAAGTGTCGATGATGACTATTCATCAGGCCAAAGGCCTTGAGTATCCGTATGTTTCAATTGTAGGTTTAGAAGAGAATTTGTTCCCATCCGTGCATTCTATTGGCTCACGAGTTGATTTGGAAGAGGAGCGACGACTATTTTATGTGGCACTAACACGAGCCGAGAAAAGAGTTGTTTTGTCTTATGCCGAGAGCCGTTTCCGCTGGGGAACATTGAGTTTTTGCGAACCTAGTAGGTTTGTGGATGAAATAGAAGAAAAGTTCTTGGATTTTCCACGAAGCCGATCCTTTTCAAAGTCTGCAATGCCTTCCAATCCATACAAAGCTGTATCGAATAGAAATACTCGTAAATTATCCAATAATCCGACTACCATTAGTGGTGATGCAGGCAAATCAACATATAAACGTATTCAAAGTGAGGCTTCAGGCATTGTAAATCGACCGACTTCGAGTTTTAAAGCTGCAGAAATAGATGATTTACAAGTAAATATGGAAGTTGAGCATCAACGATTTGGGCTCGGAAAAATCATAAAAATAGACGGTGCTGCTTCTAATAAAAAGGCAACGGTACATTTTTCAAAAATAGGAGAAAAGCAACTCTTATTGCGATTTGCAAAACTGCGGATTGTAAAATAATTTTGTACCTTTGTTCTCGATTTCCACAAATAAAATTCAACATAATATCTTAATTTCATACCCATGGATTACAATAGCACCCGCGAAAAATTGATAATACCCGAATATGGACGCAATGTTCAGAAAATGATCTATAATGCGCTTGCAATGGAAGATCGCGAAAAGAGAACTTCATTTGTTAAGTATATTATTGGCGTAATGGTACAAATGCACATTGCCAATGGATCTTATGGCGATTATCAGCATATGATTTGGGATCATCTTCATATTATTGCAGATTATAAAATGGATGTAGATTCACCTTATCCGGTACCCGATAAAGAAGCCATTGAAGCCAGACCGAAAACTTTAAGTTATTCTATAGGCAAGATTAAATATAAACCTTACGGAGTTCATATCGAAAAAATGGTAAAGCTAGCCATGACCTACGAAGAAGGTGAAGAAAAAACCAGTCTGATAGAAAACATTGCCAATCATTTAAAAAAGGCCTATATAAATTGGAATCAGGATTCTGTTGATAATGAAGTTATTATAAAACATTTAGCTGTTTTGTCGGACGGGAAATTAAAGTTGAATGATGATTTTGTTTTCAAATCTTCAGAAGAATTACTAAGTCAAACAGCCAAGAAGAAATGGGTTGATAATAGATCAGGTGGCAGGGGATCAAGCAAATCTTCAAATAA
>Ga0307991_1002325_pt1 | contig 12934 bp, 25 predicted proteins | sample EllFjometagen131_FD_203146 | JGI IMG/M metagenome (GOLD analysis project Ga0307991, IMG submission 203146) | Marine microbial communities from Ellis Fjord, Antarctic Ocean - #131 | ecosystem: Environmental > Aquatic > Marine > Unclassified | place: Southern Ocean | collected 2014-10-08
GTCTATTGTGTAATTATTAGCTACCTCTATAGCCTGCTTCATAGTTCTGAACCCACGTATTCCTTGCTCTTTCGTTGTACCCCAAAGACTCGAAACGACTTTTGTTACCGACTTCTTCCCGTCTTTTATCTTCTTTTCTATTTCTTCCATAACATAGGCGGGACAGTAGATGGGAGTGAAATTCAATAATATTATTAACCCATCTCTCGATCTACCCTTTATAGCCCGCCATATATTATCTGGTGGTGGTTCATCGCAAACTATTACTGAGACGTTCTCTGACTCATATTGCTTTGCCGTCTGACCATAACTCCTGAACATTAATCGCCAAGGGCTACCCTTTATTGATAATGTCGATATTTTTTTACCTGTTTTTCCAAAGTGATAAGAACCTTCAGGCAAATCACGTAAATAATGTTCAAATGTGCTATGAATAACATTGCCTGTATCAAGTGCTGACGACTCTGAACAATAATATATAGATTTGCTTTTGAATGGAAAATTCCTGAATATTGGATAATCAAACCAGTGATTTTGAATACCACGCATAAGATTTAAGCAGATATTTACGGAACTTACTGTCTTGCCTACCCCATTAGCAGAAAAACATGACGTATAAACAACCTCATCACCATAGTCAAGTGAGTGTGCAAAATTACGTATTAGCTTTTCATTATCACCTGTAGGACAATAAAACTTTACTGGATTGTCTTCTACTGCTTCAGTGATTATCTTTACTTCATCTGCGATCTGCTGCAATATGTTTTCTTTAGTCTTATCGTAAGAACTTCCAGAAAGGCTTTTAAGATCAAGCTGATTTGATATTTGCTGCCACCTGCCAGCTACATGATTTTTTATATATTCATCAAGCTGGACAGGTAGATACGAAAATCCTACCTTATTTAGATTCGACTGTATATTCTGCATCTTCTGCCACTATTGCATTACCACGTTCATCTGTATTGATTGGCATAGCTGGTATTGCATCCGTTTTATCTTTTGACTTAGCATAATCTATTTTATTGAGATGTGAACCCGCTGAGAGGCGTTCCATTATCTCTTGAGCATGTTTATTGGGTGGTACGAGTATCTCCCTCTTAGTAGAGCATGTCAGCTCTTCTATTACTTCACCTGTAGGGTTTCCATCTTCATCTTTTTCTTTGATATATTTATACTTCCTCTCCCACAATATAATAGTCTGCTGTACCGCCTGACGCTTTAAATCTGGGAGATATACTTCTTCAAACCATTTCGGGCGAATAACCTGAGCATTTATTGCAGATATAAGATTGTCGGCAACCATCATACTGCTTAAATTTATCCCTTCGTTATAAGCCTTTCTGAGGGACGGTATCTTATCGTAAGATGAAGGATTAAATTGTAGTTGTCGGCATATCTCAGTCTTTGACATTCCTGCTGCTGCAAGTTTTTTAACATTGATAGCGTAGCCATTTTCAAACTCTTTCCCATTATCATCTTTATCTTTGAAATGTACCATGCTAAGCGGAACTTCTTCATAAGTGTCGGATATATCTTCTAATCTGTTATTCCAGACTATTTGCAATGCGTTATCGCCTACCTGCACACGAGATGTCATTACGTGCGGTTGCACCCTGAAAAGACCAGCTATCTCGCTTTTTGTAGCAAATCCATTATCTATGCACTTTACGAATAATGACCGCAGTTCTGCATCTGATATAACAAAAATACGGGCTACATCTTTATTCTTTATCTGGGAATAACGTAGCCCGTTTAAAGGTGAGGTATCGTCTAAATCTATTGCCTCGCTAAGTAAAGCCAGGTATTTTTTTCTTAATATAACATAAAATTCCTTTCGGAATGTTTCCTTGCCCGTAAAATCCATTTAATAGCTCCGCAGAATCTAATATATTAACCCATTTACCATGAATCATAAGCTCTATGGTTGAGTTATATACAGAATATACTATAAGCCCTAACTTGCTGTCAAGCAGTATTTTTGGCACACCTTGTTTTTCTACGTAAAATCCTTCGACTAACTGGCTGGTACTATTTAACTTAGCTCGCATTAACATTTTCCTCCTCAATTTTAAGCAAGTAATCTCTGCATTTGTAACCGCCAGAATCAAATCGCTCCATCACTACCTCCTAATGCTCCAGTTGCTTAACCTCATACGTCCAACCGACTCCACTTCTTTTCAAAAACTTAACCAGCCATCCACCACTGCTTGACGGAGTGTGTTCACGTTCATCTGCATATTGACTTAGTGACTGCAAATACGTTCCAAGCTGTAAATGCTTAATTGACTTTTTGATAATGTTATTATTTTTATCAACAACCCATTTATGCCTTGAAATATTGAAATCAGTGTGCAAATGACCAGATAAATATAAATCTGCATCTATGCTATCTGATCGCCTATTCGTCTGAATAACACCCTTTGTGACAGGTGCACCACCACCATGACCATGACTATAATATAAGACAAACTTCTTGCCGTCTCCGCCTTCTCGTCTTGTATTAACGGTTATAAACCCACGATAAGCACCATTCTGGATGTTAAGGTTCTGACATATCATACGGGTCAAATCTATCTCATGTCGCCTTCTGACTGACGTTTCATGGTTGCCTTCTGAGATAAATTTCACACAATCAAACTTGCGGAGATATTCGGTTGCATCTTCCACGATAACATTGAAATAGTCACGCTTCTGATATTCCGGTCTTATATCTTCCTTGTTTGTACGTTTGTCATACTTGCCACCCATGCAGTCAAATAAATCTCCCAATACAAACACGTCTATATTGTTTTGCTGACAATACCTGAGATGTTTGGTTAATAGGTTTCTGTCGCAGTGTTCGCTGTCAAAATGAATATCTGAAATAAATAAAATACTTGGGTATGTTTTCACCGTCAAATTGTCATACCTGAAATTATATGCTTTCATCAATGCTCCTGTTTTCTTCGTTAATCTTCATTTCCATGCCGTCAATCCACTTCCCTCTAAATTCTATTTTTCTCATATTGCATCCTTGTTTTAGTAGCAGAAAACGGAGTGATCAAATCCCCATTTCCTGCTTTCGTACAGTAGTAATCCGGCATCAGTTTTCACCGTTCACCGCCACTGAACCAATTTCGTTTTTAGAATACCGTTCATATTTCATATAACCTCCTGCAATTAATATAATTCAACATAAGATAAACATCCATATCTTGTCAAGAAAAAACTTCCATTTATGTAAAATAAATTAAATATCACGATATTTGAAGATTTATTCCACTTTGGAACAGAAATGGCTTAAAATAATAGATGAATAATAGGTTAATATATATATCTTAGACTATTAGATAAAAGAGGAAGAGAAGAAGTATTAAATAAACATTTCTTTTTTATTTCTTTCTTTGCTTCTTTCTTTCTTTTTTTTTCTTTAATTGCAAATTAGGAATTTTTCGAGTTTCACAAAACCAACAAAATCAATAACTTGCAAATCCAAATCCAGCAAATAACAAATTAATTGTCTGTAAAATATTGCAGCGTATTGAGATAAGGCATGGAAAGTCGGCAGAATGTAACCTTTAATATATTACGTGTTAATAATTGTTTACATAGATATGTGGATAACTTTCTGCTTGACAGAATATGGCTGATTTTGAACTATTGTCTTAGGAGGTTCAGATGAGAAGAAATTCCAAAGCAACGAAAAAGAAATTCGGTAGAAGAAAAATGAGACCATACGGAGAGATTAGAAAGGGTTATTACTTTTCTGGCAAGATTGATTACCATATCCACAAAGGCAATCATAAGGTTCACAATTGGTGGGAAATAGAGTGTCAACCTGAGCCAAATAACAGGGCAGTAAGGAGAAATGCGAAACAAAATCTAAGAAATATCAGATTATCCTTGACAGACTTTTCAGATATTATTGAATTGGCACAGATTGATTAAGGAGGTTATATGAAAAAAGTTAACTGGAACGAGTTGAGAGACAAGGTACACGAGAACGCAATATCGAAGGGCTTTTGGAATGGTCAAGATGAAGATTACAGCCTGCCTAAGAAATTGGCGTTGATACATTTCGAGGTTAGTGAAGCGTTGGAAGCTGATAGAAAAGATAGACATGCTGGCGATCTGGATGCTGAAAATGGTATGTTGATTGAGGAGATGGGTTGGAATGAATGGTTTGAGAGCTACATCAAAGACACGTTTGAGGACGAATTGGCAGACGTGGTGATCAGGTGTCTTGACCTGTGTGGTAAGTTGAAGATTGATATTGATAGATGGATGAAAGAAGAATATTCAGACGTTAAGGATGAACTTTTAGACCTTGGGCTTAGCAGTATCAGTGAAAAACTATTTATGATACATGGATGTATCACCTTCTCTATGATTGGAGAGACTATTGCTAAAAGTGGAATCCAAATGATTATTACATCTACTATATTCATATCAGAACAACTAAACATAGACCTGCTCACCCACATAAACCTGAAAATGAGATACAATTCAACGAGAGAATATAAGCATGGGAAGAGGTATTGATATGAGCAAACCACTTGAAATATTTCTACTTGCAATGAACATGAAGGAACATGATAAGCCAGTGTGTGCCACTTTTGAAATAGACGAAAAAGGCACAATGGTTACCATCTCTTCTCACATTGTAGAAGAGGGCGATAGATACGATTATGAGCTTATTTATGACACTGAGAATGACGACATCGAATTTTTATACACTGAAACAGATGACAGCCCGAAAGTAGACACTAAAAGTTGCCAGATATACCATGTAACGAAGGTGTTGCAGTTGTTAAAGGAAATGGTTGTTGCAATGGATTGTGATATGACAATTGGAAGCCTCCAAAAAATTAAAGCGAAATGGGAAAAGATATTAGGAGATAGAGATGAGCATATTATTGATATTATGAGAACTGTATTAGATAACGGATCAGGAAAGGTGGAAACGCCCTATGAGCATATTCTAATAAAGCTCATGCAAATAAGAAATACACCTATATTAAATTTTGAATTTGACCAAAAGAAAGTTGATTTTCATTATAAGCATTGGATGGAGGAAAGATGAAGAAACAAATAAGGGAAACAGTGGCTGGAATAATTGTAATAGCGTTGGCAATATTTGGAATAATGCTACTCTATACTTCATTGCAGTCTGACCTTCACGATACAATTAACTTGGTTGGTTCGCTTTTGGACATTGTAAAAGACCATAGGGCTAAACTGGATAGCCTTGAATCTATAATAATTAGTCTGGAATGGAGAGTTGACCAGTTATATACTTACCATACCAGTGATACAGGTATGGTTGATTATACATGGGAATCGATTGCCCCGACTAATACCCTTTGTATTGGCGATAAATATGAAATAGAGTATAGCCCCAAAGGCGACTCAATTAAAATCAACGGTGAACTTTATAAAGAGAATCCAGATGAATATCAAGTTAAGAACTACGAACTGTATGTAACTGTTGGTCAGAATGCAGATTATAGCATACCAGATAAAACAATTAAAGTTAATATTGCTATAGCAGAAGAGTTATTTGCTGAGACTGTTTATGACATGGTAAATTATGAACTGGAGCAAAACGAGAGATATTATAATTTAACCTGCTTTTATATCAAGAAGATAGAGTGTATTATCGTCAAAGAAGAGCGGGTGACTGTTTACCCGATTAAGGACAATGAGTAATGCCTGAGATATACAGACTGTTTGTGCCTGGAAAACCTTTTGGAAAGCAAAGTGTCAGGGCAGGCAAGACATTTGCGTATATGCCTAAGAAAACGGTTGACTACCTAAACTTTATGAAGCTATTGTGGATTCAGAAATACGGCAATAAGACTTTGCCACATGAAGCATATCAGGTTGATGCGTATTGTTGTTTTATCCCTCCAAAATCAACGTCTAAGAAGCGTAGGGAGCTAATGCTTAAAGGGAAGATACTGTACACAAAGAAGCCAGATCGTGACAATATTGAAAAAAGCATTGGTGATGGTCTTAATGGGTTGGCGTGGTCAGATGATAGCTATATAGTGCTGGGTGAGACTGCTAAGGTTTACCGAGAATATCAGGGTGTATTGATAAAAATAACACCTATAGAAGAGGTTAGCGGTGTGCTTTTAGATGAGATAGACAAAGAAGTAGAATTAGCTGAGGTAAAATAATGGAAGAAAATAAATGTGAGATGAAATATGTTGACAGAAATTTCTGTCGCAGCATTTACAAATGCTCTATTTGTGGAGGAGAATGTCACTGGGTATCAGCTACTCCAGTATTCAAGTATTGCCCTAATTGCGGGAGAAAGATAATAAAATTTGGCGGTAAAGATGAAAGATAAAACGAAAGATATGCGTAATGGATATTGCGAGATTCGCAACTGCAATTGCAAATATGCAGGGATAAACGGATTTGGTAAGTTCAAGTGCTACTACGGCAATGGCTGCGTGAAAGATAAGGCGAAGAAATGAAAACAAGTAATCGGTACATGAACGATGAAAACAAATCAAACCTAACTATAGTGGGTCATTTGGGTGAGATAGATGACAAAGACCCTAATGGGAAGTGGATTAATTTCACACTTATATTCCAGCAAACAGGGCAGTATGAGTCGGAGAAGTATAAGACAAGGTGGAAAACCTACGGCAAATATAAGGATATTCTTTTAAGTTTGCCAGCAGGTGCAAAGATTGAATGCGAGGGTAGCTTAAATGTTTATAGCTGGACAGACAAGGTATCTCAAGAAATGCGTGTTAGCTCTTGCTGGTTTTTGCAGAGATTACATTATGACAAGGTAGATAGCAATGGGCAATATGACGCACCACAGAAAGAGTTCAAGCAACCTAAACCTAAACCTAAGCCACAACCACAGGAAGGCAGTGCTCACAGTACATATCAAAGCGAAGATGACGGATTTGCTACCGATAATGGCAGTAAAGATGATGTTCCATTTTAAGGGGGAAATATGACAGATAAAGAAAAAGCTATATATGAACACCAAATAGACCTCGAACGTGCATTTTTGAGTGGTTTTATGGCTTCTCGTGACAATTTTAATGCAGAGAGGTTCTGCTGGGATAGAAACAAGATACATTATGACAGCAGATATACAAAATCATTAGACAAATTTAAGAAGGGGGAAGAATGAGATTGCCAGTAAGCGTTGAGATTTGTGGGATAAAATGGAATGTTATTATTGCAGAACATGGCTATATAGGCGACGACCAAGTATATGGAGTGTGTTCTTACGCAAGAAAAATAATTTACATCTATAAAATCACCTTTGACGTGCCTGAGATGAATAAAATATTACATGATGCTTCGTGGCTTTGTGATACATTTTACCATGAACTTTTCCATGCCATGACCGACACGATTGGTTTAGAAAAAATAAACACAGAAATGAATTGCCATCTATTTTCCGCAATAGCAAGGAATGGAGAGTTGTCCCTTCCAGAAATATTTGAGAAGTTTAAAACTATAGCATGTGAGATTGATGAAATTTCACTTAGAAGATTATCTTATATCATAAATAACACCCATCTAAACTATGGCTCGGAAGGTACACCCGATGTCTAAACCGTTAATATAGAAGATGATATAACCTATTAACAACTCTTTATTAAACTTAACAATAGAAAAGCCCTGCAAGAACAGGGCTTTTTCTTTTGGTAGCAGGTCGTTGGTTGCCACTCGTCAGCGTAAACACAACACAACTATTACCTGCTAAATTTCCCGCCATATTTGAGCTTATATCAGAGGCTTGTCGGGTCTTAGAGTCACTGTTTTGCTATGCTGGTACAGTGATGGAAACCTCTGTAAGTTCTCTACCATAGGTACAGAATCACAGGCTGGCTCCGCCGTAACGGAACTGGAACTTTTTCTACATCATGGTAGATAAGCTAATCTTAATATAGCGGTATAAAGATTGATGTCAAGTACTATTTTCCAGAATCTAACTGGTCAACATCTGCTCTACATTCGTTAATTCTGTCCCTAAGTATATTGATAATGTTTGGGACTTCAATGACCGTTGTGTTGAATGAGAAACTATTTATTGTCTCAATCTCATTCTCTCTTTTCTCAGTTTCCGAACCATATAAAATGGATAGGCTCAGTTCAAGTGCTGAAATTTCTCTTTCCAGTTCGATTAATGAGTTTTGTATTAACTCTTTGTTACATGGGCGATTTGGGGTGACACCGTTTGATGCGGTTACACAACTTTTCATTACATTTTCTACCATAAAACATCTCCTTAGATTTATTAAGGATATACTGGCAAATATGTAGATTTACTGTCAAGCAAAAAATATACAATTAAAATAATAGATTCTTATTGACACAATATCCACCGTAAATAGATTTGTCCATGAAGTTAGTTTTAATTTTTGCTTTTCTATATAGTCCTCCGCTGGCGTGGCTTGCCTCCTTTTGACCACGCCAGTTTTTTATTACCCATTTCCCTTGACATATATTTTACCATTTCTACGGTTGGCACAGATAAAAAATAGGAGGTGTAGAATGGGAAAAGTAAAAGCTAAAAAACTCAAAAAAGACTTGGTTATCCCAGCGGGGACAGTGTTTGCTAAATGTAAGAGATTCCCAAGTTGTGAATTTTATGAAGCAATAATAGGTGTATCAAAAGATACCTACGGTGTAGTTCAATACTTTTTTGATGACAGCGATAATGACAATGAGGACTATAATGATGATAAAGAACTGTCTGAGTGGTTTGAGGACGTGGAGGAATAATGTTATTAATAGCAGAGTGTAGGAAATGCGGAATAGAGAACCGGAACGATTGCCCTCACCGCAAAGAGTTACGATCTAAGCTGAAAAGTGCAGGATTGAGTACCCAAAAGTACATTCTTAGGTGGAGTTGTCCTTATTGGAAAGAGAATACTCCGCTTGCAAGGATAAACATTGGCAATGCTTTATCATTTAGGCTTAAAGGTGTCGATAAGGATATAGATGGAGTTATACCTATATTTAAAGGTATTGCCGTCTCACGATGGGATAATGGCTATGTTGTAGCAGTAACGGAAGAAATCGCCAATAAAATCAATCTTAAAAACCCATATTACCAAAGGGTTGTAAAAAACGAAGATGTTGACGTGAGTGACTACTATATTATTTACCATCACTTCCCAGATAATGTTGTATTTTTCCCAGTGAGGCTAAAATACGTTGTGGAAGATTTTGGCAAAGCAGACGTTAACGCATATTTTGCACAAAATCATGGCGAGTGATTGCGTGCAATATTCGTGTTCACTGAACCGTTATGGTTCAATATTAGTGAACTGTACCTGAATGGTTCAATAAGGAGTAAACATGAAACAGGATTTAGACAAGAAAATAAGAGAAGCAACTTATGGCAAGGATGAGCCAAATATATGCAAATCCTGCGTTCATCGCATGGGTTGTGATATTAAAGATAGGGTTTGCTTCAATAAGTGTGACTATTGGAAACAAGGTAAAGGCGTGATGGAGATAGTCCAGGAGCTTATAAAAGAAAAGAAGATGTAACCCCTAACAACGCCACCTGCAATAATAAGCCAGTGTTAGACCTGTTCTACTCTGGCTTATATTTTTTCTTGTGGTCATAAGAATACTTTAAATTATCGAACCAAACAAGCCTTGTCTTTATTTTATACTTTTTCATGTAATAAAATATATTCGCCTCACTTACGCCAAGCTCTTTCGCAATCTGCTTTTTTGTTTTCCTCATTACTATATGTTGCCTGAATAGGTAAGCCTTATTCTTATGACGCTCTTCCATTGGTATCTTATCCTCATTATGAAATTCTAATGGGCATTTAAATCTCGGAGTCATATTTTTAACCTCCAAATCAGTCGCCAGGCACTTCCCATTTCTGTACCTGTAGCACCCTTCACAGGTTTTAGCTATTCTCATCTTGACCCTCCCTGTCAACAACATACTTATTGCCATACCCATCGAAAACATCAAGCGTACACACATAGTTTTTTTTATTTTTACGCACCCAGTTTACGGCTTTTGAATATCTATCGAAAGACTTAATTGCTATATAGCCGTCTATACCACGTTCCTTTACCGTAAAAACACTTTCATAATAAAACCTTCTATCCCAATTGCCAATCTTCACTATACCAAACCTCAATGCTATCCTAAAGATTGATATTAGTTTAAGCTGTTTTGGTAGATCCGCTAATTGGTTTCTGAATGTCCACCATGATTTAGTGTCCTCATAATCACCAATATCATAGAAATGCTTGTAATTGTTACATGACCTGCACGTTGGGAATAGGTTTCCAATCTCATTGCCACCACCACTAAAAACAGGATTAACATGATCAACCACAAAGTTTTTTTCGGTTATCTCGCAGCCACAATATGCACAGTGACCGTTAAACTTGTTAAACACTGCTAACCTGTCTTTTTTACTTATACGTTTTCGTTTCATATATTACCCCCATATTATATAGTTCAGACCTAAGCTGACCAAGTTCAAAATCTATTTTAGATTTTCTTGTTATAAGACGCAAACTGTCTTTCTGCTTCTCTGCAAGTTCAAACTGCTGTTTTTCCCTCTTAGCAAGCTCACTGATCTTTTTATCAAATTCATTACTCATCCTTGCTTTTATGCCAACATTCTCATTAAGAAACTTTTGAGCTTCCATTCTGATATTGATTATCTCAGTAAGCGGTGAAGCGTCTAAAATAGCGTCTATCTCTGCTATTTCAGCCTTTATCTTATCTATTGACTCTCTTATTACTCTTTCTTTCACTTTCATTGTGACCTCCTATTTTTTATCTGTGCCAACCAAACCACAGCAACAAAATGAGTCAAGAAAAAAGAAATATATTGACTGATTAATCACTGGAAATATGGTTGACACAAATAAGGAGGTGTTATGACAGTGAAAAATAAGATTAAGTTTTCAATTGAAGAAGAGGATTTTGGAACAGTAAGAGGTAAAGCACTTAATATCTGGGTTAGAAAAAATCCGCACCAGGCATCTGGGATAAATTTTCCAGCCACAGAGTTGGTAAAGCTAAAAAAGTGTATCGACGATTACCTTAAATCCATTGACCAAGAGCCGGAAGATGAGAACGCTATCAATTATGCTGATGGAACTAAGTTAGACGTAGGCGATTATCTAATGATGGAAGATGTCCACATTGGCGAAATTGGCATTAAAAATGGTATATGGTATTATATGGCTTCCGCTGAAAATGGGTTTGAAGAATACCCCCTATTGTGGTATGAGGACATTATATGGGACGGCAATAGCATGATAAACGTGGAGAAGGTGGAAAAATGAAACGCTCAGAACAACTTTTTGCTGAACAGTGGGAGTTTGCTAATCAGCACGTTGCACCGCTATTAAGAAAGAGAACCTTATTATATAAGTGTAAAGCTGTTGATATAGGATGTGGTGAAGGGGGGCTTGTTCATCTTTTCAGCAAGAAGGGAATGGTTTCGCATGGACTCGAAAAAAGCATTAGCAGGTTTACCAGTGCTTCACATATTAACCAATGTGGGATATTCGTTTTAGGTGATATTTGCAGTAGCGATCTAACATTGCCAGAAAACTACTACGACATTGCAACCATGATAGACGTTATCGAGCACATCTCAAACAAACGGAAGGCAATATATAACGTATTCAATTTGCTAAAGAAAGATGGTATGCTGTATATAACATTCCCGACCAGTAAATCTCCATTCGCAGGGCACCAGCAAAACCTGAAATCTCCGCTTAAATACCTACCATATCTGAGCTTATTCCCAAAACCAGTAATATCATTGTTCGGCAGGATATTTAAAGAGAATGTCAACAGAATTATAGAGAACAAAAATAACGCTATTTCAGACAGGGAATTTATCCAAATGGTATATAGTATGGAATTGGTAATAACTCACGCCAGACGCTATATTTCACGCCCTGTATTCAAAATTAGATATGGATTGCCAACCATCGAAGCATTGAACATCCCTGTTATTGGTGAATATTTGCAGACAGGAAGCGAGTATATTATCGAAAGGCGTTAAAAGTCCTCATCCTTATCTGAGCTACTAAATACCTTGTCTATCTGCTGTGGCTGCCAGGTTGCGAATGTCATAATTACTCGGAACATCCGCTCCAAATCTTCAAGGCTTGCATCATAAGCGAACGAGATGCTCAATTTATCACCATCGCCATTTGTGTATTCAATTAAATGCTTGTCCATATTGCCTCCTATTTAATCCACTTCTTATACTCATCATCAGGATACCAATCTCTCAGATTAAACCTGAAATCCCAAATGCACCATTGAGGATATAACCCCCTATACCATGAACCATCAGCAACATCAGGGCAGCAACGGACTCGTTTATTAGCCCACCGCTTACCCTGCTTGCCAAATCCGTCACCCTTAATTATCGGGGTATGTCTGAATGATCTGCTCATTCTTTAACCATAGTCATTATTCCACAACTGCCAATATGTCACCACGCTCTACCATCTTGCACTGCTTACCATCCATGTCAACTGCTCGACCTGTATATTCACGCAATAGTACAGTATTACCTACCTTAACCACATCCAAATCTTCTCCAACTGCTAAAACACTAAACAACAAATTACTGCCCGCTACTGAGCCTGTAACGTACAAAGAGCCAACCTTCTGCTCACGCTTAATCTGTTCTACCAAAGCTGTCTCACCTAATGGCTTTATCATCATTTATCCTCCTATTACTTTCCTACCGCCATTGCACCAAGAAAAAATTCATCTCCCGACAAATAGCAATCCTTGAAATATTGATAGTTCTCTTGCCTTATATTTGGGTTTACAAAACAGCATTTAATATTGAGTGCTGTGCAAATAAGGTATAGTTGCTGTGCTATTATACCACCATCTAAGTACGGCATATACGCTAACCTTTCCTTATACGCTTCCATATCTGCAACAATT
>Ga0307991_1002326_pt1 | contig 12932 bp, 11 predicted proteins | sample EllFjometagen131_FD_203146 | JGI IMG/M metagenome (GOLD analysis project Ga0307991, IMG submission 203146) | Marine microbial communities from Ellis Fjord, Antarctic Ocean - #131 | ecosystem: Environmental > Aquatic > Marine > Unclassified | place: Southern Ocean | collected 2014-10-08
ACCCGGGAATCGCTTTGCCAGGTGGCCATGATCAACCTGGAATTTTTTCATGTCCGATTTATCTTAAACTGCCTGATTGATGGATTGGCACATAATCTTTTCGCCTGTGTGATCAATGAAAAAATAACGGGCCTGCTTTTGCTACATTTAAGAAAAGAACTTTTTTATACCGGTCTGGAAGTCAAATACATCTCCACGATCAACGACAATACGAATGACCAGGGGAAAAATGATTTACCAAAAATCAAGGGAATCGGTACATTTCTGATGGCCGGTGCATGGCTTCTGTGGAAGAGCGAACAGATAAAAGCCAGAGAAATTTTTTTAGAGTCGGAAATCAGCGCCAGACATTTTTATGAATCCATGGGGTTTGTTTACAGACATCCCATGTCATATGTTTTAAGACGTCCCAAAGGCTATATCCTGACAACGATTCCAGACATGGCAAAAAACTGTGATCATTTAAATCAATTTGCCGTACAGGCCATTAAAAGAATAATCCCGTCTCAAATCAAACTGTTAAAAAAAACCGGAAAGCAAAAAAACCAGGAAAACCGGGACCGGCAATTTGCATTTCAATTTATTTCATCATGTCTGGAGCTGGACAACCTGCCTGAAATCAGAGAAACAGCATATCAAATGCTTTTACGGCATGAAAAAAAAATCCCGGATGCAGAGCAGCTGTTTCCAATCGTAGAAAATCAAAACATCTCTGTACAATCCCGGGAAACTGCCCGGCATGTTGTTTCCGTGGTTTGCGATAAACGGCTTGAAAACCATTTGAAAGGAATCTTTCATTTGGAAAGTGCCAAAAGAATGAAAGCGGTTTTTGATTTACTGAAAGATAAATCGATCTCAGACAGCTATGTTCTTGTTGAGCCAAGGCTGGCAAAAGAAGAAGAACTGGCCTGGGTGCATACACCGGCATATATCAAACGCATTGCCCAGACCGCGAATAAACCGCTTTCCTCTTTTGACTTAGACACCCAGGCCTCCGAGCACTCATATGAAACCGCAAAGCTGGCCGTGGGCGGCGTATTTTGTCTCATTGATGAAATCTGGGCCGGAAAAGCCACAAGCCGGGGCTTTGCGTTTATCAGGCCGCCCGGTCATCACGCAGGGCCTGACAAGGCCATGGGGTTTTGCCTGTTTAATAATGCCGCGTTAGGCGCCCGATATCTCACAAAAAAATATTCAGCCAAAAAAGTAATGATTATTGATATCGATGTCCATCACGGCAACGGCATCCAATCCATATTTTACGATTCAAATGACGTTCTTTATTTTTCCGTGCATCAATTTCCCTGCTACCCAGGCACCGGCAAAATAAATGAAGTCGGCACAGGAAAAGGAGAAGGGTTTACCATCAATGTCCCGATGGGAAAAGGACACGGCGACATGGATATCGCAAAAGTTATCCGTTATCTGGCTGATCCGGTTGCCCGGGAATTTCAACCCGACATGATCCTGGTAGACTGCGGTTTTGACCTCTATGTACATGACCCGCTTGGCGGCATGAATGTTACCCCGGACGGTTACGCCCTGATTACCCATATTTTGAAAAACATCGCGGATAACGTTTGCCAGGGACGTATCGCTTTTATCATGGAAGGGGGTTACAGCATCCAGGGGATAAAAGAATGCGGGCTGCGCGTGATGAAAGAACTTTGCGATATCCCCACACTCTTGCCTCAAAAAACGGATAAGCTTGAAACCGCAAATCTCGTAAACCTGCCCGCCTTGATAAAAGCAATTGAAGTTCAGAAAAAATACTGGAAAATACTTCAATAAAACCCACAGACCACTGAAACTTCGCCTACCCACTCATGTCAACAAACAGATTACACTCATCCAATTTTCCAACAGTCAATTAATCCTGCGATAAAGCTGAACACACCAAAATACTAACTTTACAAGAATCGTCATTTAATAACTGTTTCTGGCACATTTCTTGTATATTTATTCTTTAAAAAATCGGTTAGCGAGGTGTGCCGGAGAATACGGGACAAGCGACTTCAATCATCAGCAGATTTACAGCAAGGGAAACAATTCATAATGGGAAAAAAATTTTTTAACGGCAATGATGATTCAGCCAAACAGTTAAAAACATATTCCAAACTGTTTAAAAATTTTACAATGCTGACGATTGTATGCTCGCTTATCCCTCTCCTGCTGGTGGGATGGGGAATAAATATTCATTATACAAAATTTGCAAAATCACGAATGATAAATTCCATTCAAAGCCGCGTTGAACACCATGCTCAAATTATCAACCTGTTTTTGGAAGAACAAAGCTCAAAACTCAAGCTGATCGCTTTCACCCATTCAAAAACCTTTCTGCAGGAACCGGCTAATCTTCAACATATTTTTGAAATGATGAATCGAGAGCACAATGTGATAACCGATATCGGCGTTATTGACGAAAACGGCAGACACCTGGCATACATCGGCCCTTACGATTTGATGGATAAAAACTATTTACAAGCTTTCTGGTTTAAAGAGGCCATGGAAAAAGGGATTTATATCAGCGATATGTTTATGGGATTCCGTAAAGAACCCCATTTTATCATTGCCGTCACCCGTTCTGAACAAGGGGAAAAATGGATTTTGAGGGCCACTGTTAACTCCCAGGTATTCCGGTCCCTGGTTGAAAACGTCAAAATCGGTAAAACCGGAGAGGTGTTTCTGATCAACAAAGACGGCATTTTCCAAACCAGCCCGCGTTTTTCTGGCAATATCATGGAAAAAGCCCCTTTTCCTCCCGGTCAATATCATGGTGATGTTAAAGTTAATATCTTTAAAGGCAGTAATCCGGATTCCGGTTTTTCCAATCAAATTACGGCTGAAACCTGGCTGCCAAATCCGCAATGGAAGCTTGTCGTAAAACAGGATTATTCGGAAGCCTTTGCTGATGTGAACCATGCAAATTTTGCCACACTCATTTTTCTTCATCTCAGTGCGCTCAGCATACTGATTGTGGCTATTTTTATTACCAAATACATGATCTCGATGATAAAAAAACGAGACATTAAAGCTGAAAGTTTAAACCAGCAGCTCATGCAGGCCGGCAAACTGGCATCCATCGGTGAACTTTCCGCTGGCGTCGCCCATGAAATCAACAACCCGCTTGCCATCATATTAACAGAAAGACAGATTTTACTGGATTTATTCGGCATCACAAAAATAAATGATACTGAGTTTTGTAAACAATTCAAGGCGTCCATGGACCAGATTGATGCTCAAGCCCTGCGATGCAAAACCATTACCCATAATCTGCTTCGATTCTCCCGGCGCACGCAATCCATAATTGAAACAATCGATCTGAACCAATTTTTAGAAGAAGTCATTGACCTGATGGAAAGAGAAGCCAAAACAAGCGGCATTAAATTTATCCCTGATCTGGATGGCACCCTGCCGCCGATTCTCTCAGATCCTTCCCAGCTTCAACAGGTATTTTTAAATCTGATTAATAACGCCATCCACGCCCATGAAGGAATATCGTACGGCACCATCCGAATTATCTCCCGGGTTGATGAAGATAAAAAAGGCGTACAGATCACTTTTGCCGATACCGGATCAGGGATTTCTAAGGATAATATTGAAAAAATATTTGATCCTTTTTTTACCACAAAGGAAGTGGGCAAAGGCACCGGACTGGGGCTCTCCATTTGCTACACAATCATTAAACAACTCGGCGGGTCAATAACGGTAAAAAGCAAAATCAATGAAGGCACTGAATTTACGCTATTTCTCCCATTTGATCTGCCCGCTGAATTAAAGGAAAGCATGACAAATGGTTCCCAAAACGAATAACTGTAAACATACATAAAGATATAAAAAGGAGGGATTCAAATGATCGGAAGTAAAATATTACTGGTGGATGATGAAATTATTTTTACGGAAAATATGGCAAAGCTCCTAACCAGCCGGGGTTATCTGGTGACTACCGTAAATAATGGTGAAAGTGCCATCAGAAAGCTTGAAGAAAAAGATTTTGACGTGGTGGTTCTTGATCTTAAAATGCCTGGGATGGACGGCATCACTACATTAAAAGAAATTAAAAAACTCGGACTTTTTACCGAAACACTCATACTAACCGGTCACGGTTCGGTAGACACGGCCCTTGAAGCCATCAAGATCGGCGCATACGATTATCTGGCCAAACCCTGCGAAATAGACGAACTGGTGGAGAAAATTGAAGGAGCGTGGCAGCAAAAAGATACTGACGAAAAAAAAGATATGCAGGAAAAAATTCAACGGGTTATTGAATCACCATCCGACGCATTTAAACTTTTCAAGAAAAAGAAATAAACCCATTCATTCAGTTTACAACATTAAATCAATATCATTGATCTGGCAAAAAGGCTGCGTAGGGTGGATTAACGAAGCGTAATCCACCATTTTTGATCGGTCGTTTTCTACTTTCGGCATCATGTTCAACGTGGGCTATATCCGGAAAACCAGGGAATGGGTGTTATTGATATACGTATCGGTGAGCCTGATTAAGGCATACGGTGGATTACGCTTCGCTAATCCACCCTACACGTACTGTCATCTCTAATTTTGGATAACAATTTGTTTATTTCTCGTCCCCAGGTTCCGCCTGGGAACGGATTGTGTAAGGCTCTGCCTTGTTAGGGACGCGGAAAAAAAAGAGGCAGCGCCCGGGAACAAGAAAAGCACCTATGCCCCTATTTTCCGGTCCGTTATACCAGCACAAAAATCAATATATCATGATCGAATATCATTGATCTTGAAGAGGCCTTCTCATATAATATTTTTTTCAGGGTCAAAAAATAAATAATAAACCGGATTTTTCACTTCGCTTGAGTTATTGTTTCAACTTTCTATCACGGACAGACTTTTATTGATCCCTGAAACCCGACACCCGGAACCTGAAATCAATATTTAGAAAGGTGACGTAAACACGATGACTCGAAATAAAATGACCCGTATGCTTAGCCCAGTGTTTTTAGTTGCCCTGAAAAAACTAAAAAATGCCTTTTCCGACCTGTTACCCATCATCCTGGTGATTGCCTTTTTTCAGCTTGTCGTACTCAGACAGCCGTTGCCGCAGCTGGGCGAGATAATTTTCGGGACAATTCTCGTAATAATCGGGTTAAGCCTTTTTGTTCAAGGCCTTGAGATGGGTCTGTTTCCCATCGGCGAGACAATGGCACATGCCCTGGCCCGAAAGGGAAGCGTCTTCTGGCTGTTATTTTTTTCGTTTGCACTCGGTTTTTCAACCACCGTGGCGGAACCCGCGCTTATTGCCGTTTCACAGGAAGCGGCGGATATTGCCATGCAGGGCAACCTCATTAATTCGGACGAAGTATCTCAAAAAAACTATGCCCTGGGTCTGCGATTATCCGTGGCCTTTTCCGTGGGAATAGCCATCCTGATTGGCGTATTGCGAATTCTCCGCGGCTGGCCGCTACATTACCTGATCATCGGCGGCTATGTGATTGTAATGTTATTGACCACAATTGCGCCGATCGAGATCATCGGCATCGCCTATGACGCCGGCGGGGTCACCACATCAACCATTACCGTTCCACTGGTTGCAGCTTTAGGCGTGGGACTGGCTTCTGTCATTAAAGGACGCAGCCCGTTAGTGGACGGCTTCGGGCTAATCGCTTTTGCCTCTCTGATGCCCATTATATTTGTTATGGGCTACGGGCTGATTGTTTTTGGTTGAAAAATGAATGTTATGACTTTTTTGATTGATTTTAGTGAAATACTGATCGCCACCTGCCGGGATGTACTGCCGATAATTGTCCTGATAACCGGCTTTCAATTACTGGTGCTGCGTCAGCCGATTCCGCACCTGCGCCGTCTCATTGTCGGCGGGGTGTTTGTTATTATTGGACTGGCGCTGTTCCTTGCCGGGCTGGAAAAAGCGTTGTTTCCCCTGGGTAAATTAATGGCCGAACAATTATCAGACCCGGCTTTTATCTACGGCTCAGATGCCGGTGTTGCCCATGCGGACTGGAAAGCCTATGGCTGGATTTATCTTTTTGGCGCCATGATCGGCTTCGCCACCACCATCGCCGAGCCCGCACTTATTGCAGTCGCCTATAAAGCCAATGAGGTATCTGCCGGTACCATCAGCCAGTGGGGGCTGCGCATTACGGTGGCCATCGGTGTTGCCGTGGGAATCAGTCTGGGCACCTTTCGAATTGTCAGCGGTACACCGCTTTATATTTATATTCTTGCAGGATATGTGATCGTGGTCATACAGACAATATTTGCACCCAAAAATATCATTTCCCTGGCATATGATTCCGGCGGGGTCACCACATCGACGGTTACCGTACCATTGGTGGCCGCACTCGGGCTTGGCTTGTCCGCGTCCGTTCCCGGCCGAAACCCTGCCTTAGACGGCTTTGGGCTAATCGCTTTTGCAAGTCTGTTTCCGATTATTACCGTGCTGGGCTATGCGCAATGGGTACAATGGTCTGTCAACCGCGCCAAAAAATCTCTCAAGGAGGATAACCATGCGATTTAAAATCATTTTAGCATCTGTCAAAACAGAAAAAACCGATCCGGTTGTTGACGCAGCCAAACAGGCCGGTGCCACAGGTGCGACGGTGATTCCGGCACGCGGCACCGGCATCCGCGAGGCAAAAACATTTTTCGGCCTTACCTTAGAAGCCCAGACTGACATCATCATGTTTTTAATTGAAGAACATATTGTTGATAATATTTTAGACGCTATAAACATTGCCGGCGAATTCAGCAAACCGGGAACCGGTATTGCCTTTGTTTTGCCGGTGGAACGCGTCATCGGTTTAGAGAGCCAGATGAAGCAATTTAAAAAAGAAGTGCGTGACCAGTATTTTTAGAAACATCAAATAATAATTATGGGAAGATTACGTAGGGTGGATTAGCGAAGCGTAATCCACCATTTGTGATGGCCGTATTCTACTTTCAGGCATCATGTTCAACGTGGGCGATATCCGAAAAAACGGGGAATGGGTGTTATTAATATTCGCATCAATTCGTATCAAAGCACGTGCTTAAGACATCCGGTGGATTACGCTTCGCTAATCCACCCTACAAGCAATTAAAAGTAACCATGAACCTTTAACCTGACAAAAGGGAACAAAAAATAATGACTTCAACAAAAACTCCGATTGTACGGGCAAGAGATATTATGAATAAGGGGATAATATCTATCAATGGCATGGCCACTGCAAAAGAAGCCGCTGCAAAAATGCGGGCTGAACAAATTTCATCCCTGATAGTGGAAAAACGGCATCCTGATGATGCCTGGGGCATCATCGCCGTCCAGGATTTAATCCGGGACGTAATCATCCCCGGACGCTCTTCCAGTGATGTGAATGTCTATGAGATCATGGCAAAACCGGTCATTACCGTACCGGCGGACATGGATATCCGATATGTGGCCCGCCTTATTTACCGGGCCGGTATTCGGAGAGCGCCAGTTGAAGAGTGTGGGGAGCTTGTCGGCATGGTGGCTCTGTCATCTCTGATTTTAGATAATGAGTTGTTTTAATTTCAGGCCTGCATTATAATCATATGCACATTATCGTTTAATAATTTTTCTATAATTTGGGTGCAATGATGACTAAAAAACCGACCTATGAAGAATTAGAAAAAAGAGTCACCATATTAGAACAATCTGAACTTGAGTATAAGCAGGCCGTGGAGGCGCTACGGAAGAATGAGATACAAAACCAGCTTCTTGCCGACAATGTATCCGATATGATCTGGACAATGGACATGGAACAACGCCTCACCTATTTCAGCCCCTCAATTTATAGATTTCGCGGATACACCCCGGAAGAGGCTTTGCAGATACCTATAGAAAATTCATTGACGCCTGAATCATATGAAAAGGCTGTTTCCGTTATGACGGAAGAATTTGCCGCCGAAGGAAAACCCGGGGTTGCCCCGGATCGCTCTCGAACCCTTGAGCTTGAGCATATTCGAAAAGACGGCAACACGATTTGGGGTGAAGTAACAACATCTTTTATTCGGAATGAAGAAGGTCTGCCATCCGGAATTATCGGCATTACCCGCGATATTACCGAGCGCAAGCAGATAGAAACAAAATTACACAAAGAAATAAATTTCAGCCAAACTTTGATTCACGCATCTCCTGCCTTTTATGTCGCGATCAACTCTGAAGGTAAGACGATAATGGTAAACGAAACGATGCTTCATTCCCTTGGATACAAACAAGAAGAGGTTGTTGGAAAAAATTATATGACGACCTTTATTCCGAAAAAATATCGTAAAGAGTTATCCGGGATATTTAATAAACTTGTGAAAGTAAACATACCCACTCTGAATGAGAATTATATCCTGACCAAGGATGGTAAGAAACTTTTAGTTGAATGGCATGGAAGGCCTGTTTTTAATGAAAAAAATGAATTCGACTATTTTTTGGGTGTGGGTATCGACATAACCAAACGCAAGCATGCCGAGGAGGCGCTTCGGGAGAGTGAAAAAAAATATCGTTTGATATTTAATAACGCGCCAATGGGCATTCTGCACTTTAACGAAAATGGAATCATTGCGTCATGCAACGATAAGTTCGTTGAAATTATCGGGTCATCACGCGAAAAACTCATAGGCCTCAACATGCTCAATCATCCGGATGACCATGTCGTATCGTCAGTAAAACAGTCACTCGGTGGTAAACCTGCGTATTATGAAGGGGATTACCATTCCGTAACCGCAAAAAAAGTCACACAGACGCGTATGTTGTTCGAACCGATTGTTTCTCAAGATAAAAGTGTTAGTGGCGGCGTGGGTATTATTGAAAATATTACCGAGCGCAAGCAGGCCGAGGAGGCACTGCGGGAAAGCAAAGAACGGTATCGGCAACTTTTCAACATTGCACCGGCTGGAATCTATGAAATAAACTTTCGTACCGGGAAAATTGTCAGCGTAAATGATGCTGTATGTGACTATACGGGCTATACAAAAGATGAACTTCTTTCCATGAATGCGATAGATCTTCTGACTGAGAAAAGCAAAAAAACTTTTCTAAACAGAATGGATAAAATATTAAATGGAGAGAATACAAATAGCTATGTTGAACATGAAATTACAAAAAAAGATGGTAATGTGTTCTGGGCAAGCATTAACAACAGGTATCTCTACGATGGTGAAAATATTATCGGAACTACAGTTGTTGCTCAGGATATAACCCAACAAAAAAAAATCGAAGCACAGCTTCGCCAGGCCCAAAAAATGGAGTCCATCGGCACGTTGGCAGGCGGCATTGCCCATGATTTTAATAATCTTCTCTATATGATTACCGGGAATGCGGAACTGGCACTTGACGACATCCCGGAATGGCATCCGGTGCATGACAACCTTAAAGAAATCAAGACAGCCGGTATGCGGGCGGCCGGCATTGTAAAACAATTGCTTAGTTTTAGCCGCAAGATCGACCAGGAGCTCAAACCCATCGGTGCCATAACCATTATTAAAGACGCGCTCAAATTCTTACGCTCAATGATTCCTTCCACCATACAAATTAACACGCATCTGCCGGACACGGATATATCGATTCTTGCTGATCCGGTCCAGATTAATCAAGTTCTGATGAACACCTGCACCAATGCATCTCAGGCAATGGAGGAGACAGGCGGTATCCTGGAAGTCAATGTGGAAATAACATCATTAACACAAGATGCCGCTAATCATTATCCTGATTTCTCCGCCGGCGAATATGTCAAAATAGCCGTCACCGACAACGGCCCGGGAATAGATTCTAAAATCATCGACCGAATCTTTGACCCTTATTTTACAACAAAAGAAGTCGGCAAAGGTTCCGGTATGGGACTGGCGATTGTTATCGGTATTATTAAAAACCATGGCGGCGCCATTACCGTGGACAGCCAACCCGGAAAAGGTGCCACTTTCACGATGCTTTTTCCTGTTGTTAAGAAAAAACCTGAAATTAAAACGGCAACAACCGAAGAACTTCTTCTCGGTAATGGAACCATACTTTTTGTTGATGATGATGAAGCCATTGTGAATATGACCGGACAGATGTTGGAGCGATTGGGGTATACGGTTGAAACCAAAACAAACCCTTCAGCCGCACTGGAATTGTTTCAATCGAAACCGGATGCATTTGATCTGGTTATTACCGACATGACCATGCCGCACATGACCGGTGCCAGGTTGTCCGAAAAATTAAAAAATATTCGTTCTGATATCCCGGTGATCATTTGCACCGGCCACAGTCCACTGATTGATGAAGAAAAGGCTAAAAAAATGGGTATTGCCGCCTATGTCATGAAACCAATTGTAATACGAGATATCGCGAGAACCATCCGGCAGGTGTTGGGAAATTGAATATTGAATATTTCCTCACGCAAAGACGCGAAGACGCAAAGAAAATAAAATGAAAGAAAATGATATCGCCAAACAAATCGTTGACGCTGCTTTTAAAGTGCATACAACACTTGGGCCGGGATTGCTTGAATCGGTGTATGAGGTTGTGTTGGCGCATGAAATAAGCCAAAAAGGGCTCCGTATTGAACGCCAGAAGGCCATTCCGATTGAATACGATGGAATAGAATTTAAAGAAGGTTTCCGGGCAGATATAATTGTTCAAAATCTTGTCATCATAGAACTTAAATCCGTGGAAAAAGTGTCTTCTGTTCATAAAAAACAGCTTCTCACATATCTGCGGCTTTCAGATAAAAAGCTTGGTTTGTTGATCAATTTTGGCTCAGCGCTGATCAAAGATGGAATTTCAAGGATTGTGAACGGCCTTTAAAATTAAATTTAAAAAAAACTTTGCGCCTTCGCGTCTTGAGCGAAGCGGGCGTGAGAATAAGATTGTATGATCGAGGGATAACAAAGTCCTCACGCAAAGACGCAAAGAAAATAAAAAACAACTTGGCGTCTTGAGCGTAGCGACATCCTCAAATATTCACTTTTCACTTTTCAATATTCAATATTCAATCTAAAGGCACGCCATCACCCGGTCCATTTCAAAAAACAAATCCTGTTCCCTGATAATACCGACCACGTCGCCGGATGACAGGACAACAACTCTTCTGGCGTTATTTTTTATCATGAGATACGCCGCCTCCATGAGCGACGCATTGCCGTCTATGATAAACGGTGCCGGGGACATAATATCCATGATTTTCAAAGTTGCCTTTTGCTCTATCTCCTTGGCAAACATTCCTTCCCAGAACATGGGGGAGTACTGGATGGCGTCTGCCATAGATGGTTTTGGTGAAGACAAATACGCCGGCATTATCATTTTAAGTAAATCGGCTATGGCCAGTATCCCCTGCACCTTTTTATTTTTATCCACCACCAGAACGGAACGGTGACCCGTCTCCATAATGCTGGCGGATGACACTTTTGACTGAAAGGATTTTCTTAATTCAAGGATGGCATCACCAACACTCGTCTCCCCGCTCAAAGTTGTATAGTTATGAATAGAAATCATTACACTTAAAACATTGCGCTCCCTGTATTTTTCATTGCCCGATGTTTTACCGTGATGACCGGCTTCTTTTATTTTCCCCGCCAGAACATCAATATCACACGGCTTTGTTAAATAATCAAAAGCCCCTTGCTTTTGAGCCTGCCGGGCGGATGGCAGCGCACCATGACCGGTGAGCATGATCACCGGAATATCAGGTTTTTGCTTTTTGATTTCCTTTAAGGTCTCATGGCCGTCCATGCCTGGCATTTTAATATCCAATATAATAACATCCGGATTTTCAGCCAATTTTTCCAGGGCAGCCTCACCGCTTTCCGCCATAATGGTATCAAAGCCTCTTCGGGTCAGAATTTTATTTGTGGTCACCCGGAACCGTTCTTCATCATCCACCATTAACACTTTTATCTTTTTATCCATTATTATATCTCCTTCTATGATATAAGGGGCATAAGTGACTTAAAAAACAACACCATTATTCCGATGCTCCCGCCGATCACACCCAGTGTCTGATTCCACCGAAAACCACAGGACTTTGTCAGTCCCATACCGATCAACACCCATTTCCAGGGTTCCGTCAGCCAGATAAACAACGGAATCCAGGATGCCAGGAGTGTCACCCCGGATGCATACGCGTAAACGGCAAATAATCGGGAAAATGTGACTTTTTTACCGAAAAACAGGGTCATCAGTATATATGCTAACCCCGCAGCAATAAGCACCATTCCGATCGCGTTAATAAATAAAATACCGCCGGATAATAACGGTTGTACAAATTGCCGGGTCAACAGGCGAGCACCGGCAAAAAAAACAGAGGAAACCAATAAAAACCCAAGGGGTTGTTTAAAACCGGTATCCTGCAATTCCCTGAAAAAAGCACCCGGTTCGCCCAGTACCTTGGCGAGACTTTGAAAATAAAATCCTATAGAAAATTGACCGGTTTCTTGTTTCATCTCAGCGTCCTAAAGTATGCCTGTTTTATGCAACACACCGGCTACCAGCATAATAATCGTCAATACAAAGAAAAATGACCGTTCCGCTTGTTTGGTAAAATAAAACCGTCCGTCCCGGTAGCAGATACTTTTCTTATTGATTGCATCTTGTTTTTGTAATTGATCATTCATTTTAATTTGTCCTTTTTATTTAAATCTAAAACCCCGCCAATCCGCTAAACCCCCTAAACGACCAGTAACCCGCCGTCAAAAGTACAAGCACAATATTGCTGATAAACCATATGGGAATCCCGACCCGGACATAATCCTTTGGCTCCAGATACCCGCTGGCATAAACAATGGCATTGGGAGGCGTTCCGATAATCAGGCAATAAGCCATTGAAGACGAAATAGCGGTCGACATGGCGATAAACGGCAAGAATGTGGAGCCCGGATGTACAATACCGCCCATATTTAAGGCAATAGGCCCCACCGCAGCAGCTGCCGGTCCATCGGCCATCAGATTCGTCATAACAGCTGTAAGACCATTT
>Ga0307991_1002328_pt1 | contig 12925 bp, 9 predicted proteins | sample EllFjometagen131_FD_203146 | JGI IMG/M metagenome (GOLD analysis project Ga0307991, IMG submission 203146) | Marine microbial communities from Ellis Fjord, Antarctic Ocean - #131 | ecosystem: Environmental > Aquatic > Marine > Unclassified | place: Southern Ocean | collected 2014-10-08
GCATATTGCCAAATACGCACGAGCCAATGCTTATCCAAAGCTTTGTCAAAAAGCTCGCAAATGCCAGCCCATGTAGCCCTTGTAGCCCAAAGGACTTTAGGATTTGCCCGCCCACAAAAACAAAATAAATTACCTACGCTGAGCTCCACTTCGTTTCGGTTCGTGCTCCGTAGCAAGGTCAATGCGGATTGATTAAGATAAAAGATAAGTTTTGTAAGAACTTTAAACAGATTGACTTTGAAGAATGAACACCAGCATACAACACGCAATATAGCAAATGGTGGGGATAGTGGTTATTCGGGCATTGTAGACCGTTTCGAGCTTTTATCTAGACAGATAGTAACGGACTCCGCATTCCGCCACTTGCCATATTGCCATCCGTTAATGGGAAATCGTATAAAAGAATTAAGCAAAATCATCTGATTCATCATCTTTGTCATTTTTTTCTTTTAACCAGTCTATTGTTTACCTCAAACGATTCGTCAATTAATAAGCTGTCGAGGTAATGTGAGGTGGTTCGAATATCGGAATGTCCCAGTAGTCCGATATAAATTGTCTTGGCTCCTTATTTCGTTTTAATGTCATTGCGTAACAATCCCTTGCGGTACTCATTATGAGATGGACAGATAGATTTAATCGTTTACCAATCTTTTTTAGTTCAATATTAATTTCCTGGCGGAACCTATTTTCCGTTTCTCTGGCAGATTTTCAGCACATCTTGCACTATCGTGCATCCGATTTCCTGATAATATATTTTCCTTTTATTATCTTTGAGGATATTACAATCGCAATAGTACTAGCTTGAAAGGAATGGAAATACACGATTACGTACGAAGTTTACAGGAATATAAAGAGGTCATTATCTATCTGGTAGGTTTTATATGCGTGCTATTTGCTTCCGATTATTTTGGAAAATACCTGCAAAAAATTAAGCTACCACTCATTACAGGCTTTCTTATTCTCGGGATTATCTTGGGTCCGCAAGTCATAGGTCTAATAAAGAAAGAAGCGATACCAAACCTTATTTTTATCAATGATATATCCTTGGCATTTATAGCCTTTGCTGCGGGTACAGAGCTGTACTTAAAAGAAATACGAAGCCGAATTAAAAGTATTGTTTGGAATACGATTGGGCAATTGGCCATTACATTTGGCCTCAGTGCTATTGCAATATTTTTTCTTGCAGAATATATTCCTTTCATGAAGGATATGTCGGCAAATAGCAAAATTGCCGTAGCCATTCTCATGGCAACTATTTTCGTAGCTCGTTCGCCTTCATCTGCAATAGCCGTCATAAACGAAATGCGGGCAAAAGGGCCTTTTACACAAACGGCAATAGGGGTAACTGTTGTTATTGATGTATTGGTGATTATTCTCTTTACCATCTGCTTCTCAATAGCAAATACACTTATAATGGGTATTGAGTTTAATTTTCAAGCTATTGCGATACTTGCGGCTGAGTTGAGTTTCTCGTTTGCATTTGGATACCTTTTGGGCAAAGCAATTGCCGGAATGCTAAAGATTGTGCCTCATCATTTCCTTAAAACCGGACTTTTATTATTGATGGGCTATCTGGTTTTCATTCTATCGCATTATGTTCATGATTTAAGTCCCGTATATATTGGTGTCGAACTCCATTTCGAACCGCTTCTAGTCTGTATTGTGGCAAGTTTTGTGGTGACTAACCGTTCCGGAAGTCGAACTGAATTTCAATCTGTAATTTTTCGCACAGGCCCGTTTATTTACCTTGCCTTTTTTACGCTTATCGGTGTAATGATGTCATTGGATGTCCTGGCCAAAGTATGGGGCATCGCCTTGGTATTGTTTGCTGTACGATTGATTACCATGATGATTGGTGCTTATATTGGTTCCACCCTTGCTGGGGATGAAAAGATTCATAAACGATTAGCCTGGATGCCTTATGTAACTCAAGCAGGAGTTGGACTTGGATTGGCTATTGAGGTGGGTGGAGAATTCAGTACTTGGGGCAGCGAATTCGTTACCCTAGTAATTTCGGTTATCGTATTGAATCAATTTGTTGGCCCTCCACTGTTTAAGTGGGCGCTTAATATGGTTAAAGAAAGCCATGTGAAGGCAGGCGCCATGCACGACGGCATCCGCGATGCTATCATATTCGGTTTGGAAGACAGCTCTTTGGCTCTGGCACGACAAATAAAGAACCATGGCTGGGAAGTTAAAATTGCGACACTTAAAAAAGAAGTAGAGACCGAAGAATCAACCGATGTGGATATCCGATTTATTGATGGCATCAATTTAGAGAGTCTGAAAAAACTGGATGCCAAAAAAACAGAATCTATTATATTAATGCTTTCTGATGAAGAGAATTATCAATTAAGTGAGTTGATATATGAACATATAGGAACACAGAATGTAGTTGTTCGACTCCACGACCGATCCTATTTTAATAAGTTCCACGATATGGGTGTGCTTATCGTGGAACCAACAACGGCCATAGTCAGCCTTATCGATCATTTCGTGCGTTCACCTTCGGCTACATCACTGCTCTTAGGCATGGAGAAAGGGCAGGAGACCCTTGATATTGAAGTTCAGGACAAAAGCATGCACGGTATGGCTATACGTAATTTACGATTGCCCACCGATATTATTGTCCTATCGGTAAAGCGTAAGGGGCAAATGATTATATCTCATGGCTATACCCGTCTTAGACTTGGAGATATTGTTACGCTGGTTGGTTCTGAAGAAAGTCTGGAAAATACAAGATTGATCTTAGAAATGTAATGTACTGATCAGAATAAACAAATACAAGATTTATTTAAATATTGAATAAACAAAAAACTGACTAGATATGAACCCAATTTTTCAATATATTATTATCGAGACTGTAATACGTAAGCTAAAAAAGAAGGATGAAAAACCATCCTCAAAGAAATTCGAAAAAGAAATACAAAATACAAAAGTTGAATTTGTACATATAGTACGAGACAGTTTTCGAATTCTCTTAGGAATTTTATCAGCATGCTTTGGACTGAAAGGATTTTTACTTCCAAATTCATTTCTTGGTGGTGGTGTAACGGGTATATCTCTTATTGCTACCGAATTGACAGGTATTTCATTATCAGTTTTAATTGTATTAATTAATATTCCATTTTTGATAATAGCATTCTCGACAATAAGTAAGCAATTTGCTATAAAAAGTATTATTGCAATTATTTTACTTGCTATTTCAATTTATGTAATCCCTTTTACTTCAATAACAGATGACAAATTATTGGTTTCTGTTTTTGGTGGCTTTTTCTTAGGATTAGGTATGGGACTGACTGTTCGTGGAGGTTCAGTCATTGATGGAACAGAAGTATTGACCGTTTTTATTAGCCGCAAAACTTCATTGACAATAGGAGATATAGTATTAATTTTTAATATCATTATTTTTGCTGTTGCTGCATATGCGTTTTCCATAGAAATTGCATTATACGCTATTTTGACTTATTTAGCTGCTTCAAAAACGGTGGATTTTGTTGTATCAGGAGTTGAGGAGTACATTGGTGTAACTATAATCTCTGATAAGAATGAGGATATAAGATTAGCAATAATTGAAAAATTGGGAAGAGGATGCACTTTATACTCTGGCAAAAAGGGATTTGCAAAAAGAGGCGAACCTTTAAAACAGACAGATATTGTATATACATTAGTAACGCGATTGGAATTATCAAAGCTACAAACAGAGATAGATAAAATTGATAAAAATGCTTTTATTGTAATGCATAGTATAAAAGATGCAAAAGGAGGAATGATTAAGAAAAGACCGTTAAAATAATAATCAACAGGCACACAATCTAAAGGATAGCTATCGGAACTGACGGAGTGCGCTTCTCATCCGTCAGCTGACGGATATGGTTCTTCCTGTAAAAAAAACGGGACAGGCAGTATACGGCGGTTCGTTAATGAAACTTCACTTTCAAATAGTAGTCTTTTAAACTAACCTTGAGTCACCTCCTGTCAGGTGGAGGAGGAAGCCCGATAATTTTAAAATTTGCACTAACGCTTGCATTCACTACGACAGAATGTTTTACTTTGTATGATCTGATCATCAGAAGAATCCATTTTTTAAGGCTCTTGTTCGGGTTAAAAAAGGAAATGTAATCCTAAATATTATCCCTGATATTTCAATTCTTAACATCACAAAAGTAGAGGAGGAAAAATGAATAGTATAAAATCGAAAACAGTAAAATTAAAGGCAAAAAGAACATTTCTCAAAAAAGGCACCTGTTCACGTACCTTCTTCTATCTGTTAAACCGCGAATTCGGTCACCCGAAAGAGATGGAAGAACGTGCCATAGATCCTTTAGCAGGCGGAATAATACAGCAAGGCTATCAATGCGGAATGGTTTGGGGAGCAACTATGGCTGTTGGAGCAGAATCTTTTCGCAGAAGTGATGATCCGGATCAATCCATAAGAAAAACCATAAATGCAACTCAGCGTATTGTTGAATCATTTAAAAGTAGAGCAAAAAGTATCGAATGTGAAGATATATCCAAAACTGACTTTACAAACAAATGGAGTTTAGCAAAACACTTTCTTACAGGGAAGTTTTATACTTGCTTTTATATTACAGGCAAATGGGCTCCGGAGGCAATCAAAGCAGCTCGGGAAGGCCTAATGCTGGAACAAAACGGATCACCTCAAAAAGCACTAAGTTGTGCTTCTGAAGTGGTAAAAAAAATGGGTGGCAATGAAGAAGAAATGGCAATGGTAGCCGGATTCGCAGGTGGTCTTGGTTTAAGTGGATCCGGATGTGGAGCACTCAGTGCTGCTATATGGAAAACCACACTCGAATTAGTGAGGAAAGAAAACTGGAAACCTTCTTTTTCCGATCCCAATTTAGAAAAAATAATAGAAAAATTCTATGGAGCCACCGATTACAAAATAGAATGTAAAGAAATTTGCGGAAAACTATTTCAGACTATTGATGAACATACAGAATTTATAAAAAATGGGGGCTGTGAAAATATAATTCATGTACTTACCAGTCCGGATCATCCATGACAAGAATTGAGTTCATAGATCGAGAATTAAAAGGTTGCTCCGAAGGTAATTAATTTTGAAATAAAAGAGAAAAATAATTATAGCGCCATAACTCAAGCCATTCTTATGATCGTTTGTTGGTAGATGAGCGTTGTTTATCACCTTCCTTGTCCTTCTTCCGTTTAACCAGATTATTGTTTACCATAAACATTTCTTCTGTTGATAAACTATCGAGATAATGTGAGGTGGTTCGAATGTCTGAATGGCCAATCAGACTATCATTCACTACATTATAAGATTCAGAAAGTTATTATTTTTCCTATATACTTCACCTGTTTTCCGTTTGTCTGGCAGATTATCTGGCAATAAATAAAAATTATAATATCTTAACCAAAAAATTAATAATGTTAGTTTGTAGTGGAGTGCACGATGTGAAGGTAGAGAAATACCACATAAGAGAAATATAAACAATGTTTATACATCTACGTTGTATGTAATTGGTAATTATGGATAAGGAGAAACTGCAGTTTAAAAAGGACGAAGTTTTTTAGTAGAGTTGATAAAGTATTATGATGCCAGATTAATTATTACTAGTATGATATCTATAAAAAATAATATACCCAAACGTATTGTAGAGAAAATAGAAGAGTTGAGCTTAGTCAAAAATCAATATGCTGCATTTGATTTAGATAACACTTTGCTTATTGGAGATATAGGTGAAGCCGTTTTTGCATTGCTGGTGAAAAATAAAAACATTAAAAATTTTGATTGGAATGATTATATAAATTTGATAAAAACAGATAGAGAAAAGGCCTATTTTAAAGTGATAGAAGTAATGGATAATCTTGAACTAATGGTATTAGAAAATATTACTCATGAAATTATCCATACCAATGAAATTGAAATTGAGGGATATAGAATTCCTATTCCAAAACCAAATACAATTATGCAATCAATAGTAACACTTCTTAATAGTTCAGGCATTGAAGTTAATGTCGTTAGCGCAAGCAATAGAGTTTCCGCTGAAATAATTTGTTGGGAATATTTTGGCATACCTGCCAGTAATGTTTTTGGAGCAAGTGTTGATATAAACGATAATAAAAGAATAAAAATTAAAGTCGAAGAAGTTCCATATGGCAGGAAAAAGGTGAATGTGTTAAAAAGAGAATTTAAAGATAAACCTGTTTTTACAGCAGGTGATGCTAATTGGGATAGGTTTTTACTTAGTTACACCACTCATAACGGAATTAGACTTTGGACAGGAAATAGTAGAGAGTTTAAAAAATTAAAAGAAAAATATTACAAAAATTTGGAGTTTTACCAATTAATATTGGAATAAAAGCAACCTATAAGAATAGCTAAAAGTGATACACTAGCAGATTCGTTCTTAAAATTCTAATGACCATTATACAATATCCATCCAAAAAATGATGTCATAACCAGAACATAAATAACTAGAACATAAACCCATTTTCCTCCAAATTTTGGAGTAGGAATTGAAGATATATTTAATGCAGATAGAATCATCAAGACGGTATATATAATTATTGAAAAAGATGAATGGGAGAAAAAACCTTCAAATAAAAACATGAAAGCCAGAATGAGTACATTGTTATCAAGAGGGAATCCTGTATATGTTTTACTGTTGATAAGACCATAAATATTAAAATAACTCAATCGAAGGACACTGGTAGCAATAATTACAAAAGCTCCAGGTATAAACCATATATTATAATTCCCGTAACTTAATAGCAAAATAGCGGGTAAAACACCAAAACTGACAATATCGATCAAAGAGTCTAGTTGAGCCCCAAAATCACCTTGTTCTTTTGTACGTCCTTTTAACTTTCGAGCAATTATTCCATCATACCAATCGAATAATACTGCCCATAATACACCTATAATTGCTGCCGGAAAATTTCCTTTAATTGCAAAATATATTCCGAATAGAGCACTCAATAATCCCAAAAGGGAACAAATATTTGGCAAGTCTTTGGCAAACGTAAGCATGCCTGGCTGTTGGTTATTGTTCTTCATACGCTGTTTTTTTTAATACATTACTTCCATCAAAGCTTCAATAAGTATATTGTTTTCCTCATTGGTGCGACTTGCAATTCGAATATATCGGGTTGCATCAGGTTGTGTTTTCCCAACACTATCTTTTATGTAAATATTATATTCAATAAAAAGGCGTTTTGTTACTTCCGGTCCACTTAAAGCAGTATCGGGCAAACGACAAAAAATATAATTTGCATCGGGTTTAAAGACAGTCATCCCTTCAATAGCCGATAGCTTTTTATAAAAAATATCCCGGTTTGATTTAACCCGTTCGCAGCTAGCTTCAAATTCCTGTTTATACTTGGGCAAAATACGTAGAAATTCTTCGGCAAATCCATTGATGTTCCAAATATGAATGCTATTTCGAACTGCTGCCGCAAATTTCAGGTTAGCCGTTAACAAATATCCAATTCTAAGTCCACAAATTCCATAGGCTTTACTCATACTTTTAATGATCGCCATGTTGGCGTATTTGTCAATATCTTGCTCCAGACTTATTTGCTCTTTGTTGTCAGCGAAATCAAGAAAAGATTCATCAATAATTAGCATGCAATTATGCATTTCCAGCTTTTGTGCCAGCCGAATCAAATCGGTTTTCGGCACCAACATCGACGTAGGATTATTGGGTGTTACCACAACAGCCATGTCGGCTTTAACTTTAATAGCTTCGGCAGCAAATTTATCTACATCGAGTTGAAATGATGGAAATTCGAGCGGAAATTCGACCACATGCCCTTCGGGTGCCGCATTAACATATTCGTTAAATGAAGGTACTGGCACAATTATTTTTTTTGCTAAATGCCCTGAAAGTATTTTAATAAGTTCAGCAGCTCCATTTCCAACAACAATTCTTTCAGTGGGTTGCTGTATTATTTCCCCAATTAGTTCGGCAAGTGCATCTTGTGCCATGGGATAATTCAATACTAAGTTCTGAATGTTGTCTTTAAGGTGAGTAAATACCGCTTTAGGTGGGAAATAGAGATTGTATAAATAGGCGTGGTCGGTAAAATTATGCCGATAATAGCCACCGTGTTGTTTTGATATGTATTCGTATTTCTCCGCCTGTGTTTTATATCTATTTTCCATAGTATATTTATCCGAACCTCTATGCATATATCTTTTCAAGCTTAACTCTTGTTTTCAATTCTACCGGGAAAAGTTTTTCTGCTTCAGCTAAATCATTTATAGTATCAATCTCGTACCATGGTTTATGGTCGAACGAAACCGATTCAAACGACAGACTTTTATCGGCAACCATATCAGCAAAAACGGTTTCGTAGAAACAGTTAACACTACCCACAGAAATATATTGATTAAGCTTCTTAACAATTGCTCTCCAAGACGAAAGCGAGAAACTGTAAATATTAACTGTTTTATAACGAATATCAGCGTAAGTATCAGTTGTTCCTTTATGAAACTTCGTTACCTGATTTTGTTTATTAATCGAAACGGTTGTTCCGTTGAGCCATGGTTGCATTTTAGCAATAGCAATTTTATCTGGGAAAACCATTTTATCGAGCAATGATGTGTTTAAAACCAAATCGCTTTCTAGCAGAACAAAAGGCTCATTAATAATATTACGAGCCATCCAAAGCGAATAAATGTTGTTAGTTGTGCGGTATAAGGGACTATGAATGTACTCAATGCTTATGCCTCCTGAATTACTACCCAGAAAATCCATAATGCTTTCATTTTTATAGCCAGTGACAATTACAAGCCGTTTGAACCCTTGTTTTTTCAAATTAGTAACCAGTCGTTCAAGAATTGACTTTTCGTTGACCAGAGTTAGGCATTTGGGAGAACTTTTTGTTAAAGGGAAAAGACGACTACCCATACCTGCCGCAAGAAGTAATGCAGTGGAAATACGATTGTCACTATGATAATTTTCTGAATTAATATTCATACTTTATTCAATTGGTGTCATCAAAAAAAACATAAACGCTCGATTAAAAGCCCTTAGGCGTACTAATTATTAGTACTTTGACGGGTGGATTGATTACTGATTACTCAACTATAAGTATGAAGTCTGCGAATGCAATGAGAGATTGCTTTAAAAAGCACATCAACAAAAATGATAGTAAATGATTGAAATCAAAAGATTTGTAATCCAAACGCGAAGGTACTCTATTAATTCTGACATAGCTAATGTTTTTATTTTAGTACTTTAGTGTCAAGATATTTCAACCATATGATAAAAGCATCATTTTATAGAAACGTATTTTTGGGATACTTTAATGAAAATGAATTAAGAAATAAAGAAAAGTCAATAAGGTTAGAAACTAATATAGTGTAAAGTCTAATCTTTAATTTTTGTAAAGCATGTATCTTAACGAACATTGACAATAAAAATTTAATCAATTAAAAGAAAGGATAAAAAATGGGAAAGGTTGCAGTTTTAGGAGCCGGTTATGTAGTAAAACCAATGATTGATTATTTCATTGATATTTGCAAATATGAAGTTATAATTGCAACGCGCACCGTTTCAAAAGCAGAGAAAGTAATTGCAGGAAGACCGCTTGGTACTTCAATTAGCTGGACAATTAATCAAGTAGATGTTTTAGAAAAAATAATTCAAAACGTGGAAGTTGTTGTTGTTATGACACCACGGTCAACTCATACAGTTGTTGCCGAATTATGTCTGAAACATAAAACACCGATGATAACAACAGACTTTAAACATCCTGGAATTGATTGTTTTGATGAAGAAGCAAAAAAACAAGATACTCTTATACTGACAGAACTTGGTGAAGATCCTGGCCTTGACAACATGGGTTTGAAACAAATGATTGATAAAGTCCATTCTGAAGGCGGCAAAATTACAAAAATTGATTCTTATGGAGCAGGCATTCCTTCATTTGAGCATAACCGTAATCCATGGGGATATAAATTTTCATGGGATCCTAATGGTCTTATGCGTTCAGCGGTATCACCAGCGACATATCAGATTGATGGAGAAGTAATTGAAGTACCAGCAAAATTTGAGCATCATAGATTAGTAGACATCCACGGGATTGGAACATTTGAGACATATCCAAGCAACGATAGCACCCGCTATATAAAAGAGTTTGGATTGGATGGAAATATTTCCATCTACAAAGGACTACTTCGATTTATCGGTTATTGTAATACGATGACAAATCTTCTAAAAATTAAGCTGATTGAGAACATCGAAGAAAAGGATTTTGAAAATACGACTTATAGCCAATTTATTGCTGAACTTATTGACTCGTCAACCACGGAAGATATAAAATTGAAATTTGCGAAATCATTAAACATGGAGATTAATGATGATTTCATTAAAAGATTAGATTGGCTTGGATTATTTGATAACGTTCAGATCTCAATAAATAGAGGCACAAATTCAAACCTCCTTGTGGATTTAATGTTGAAAAAAATGGCATACGAACCTTATGAAAAAGACATGATAATCGTTCACAACGAAATGATTGTTGAATTTTCTGATAGGAAAGAGAAACGGATTTCCAGTATGCTGAATGAAGGTATTGAGAATGGTGATTCTGCTATGTCAAGAGCAGCTTCCTTACCACCTGCTATTGCTACAAAACTAATTATGGAAGGGAAGATTACAGCAAAAGGAGTGTGTATTCCATCAACGAAAGAAATGTATGAACCTATTTTGAATGAAATGGAAACTTTTGAATTTTCGTTTAAAAAGGAAACCATTCTCTTAAATAATAAAAATAACAGCGTTCTATAACACGTTATATAAAAGAATTAAGCAAAATCATCTGATTTATCATCTAGTCATTTTTTTCTTTTAACCAGTCTATTGTTCACCTCAAACGATTCGTCAATTGATAAGCTGTCGAGATAATGTAGTGTTGTAGACCTATTTCCCTACAACTCTCTGGCAAAATTCTGGCAAATAAAAAAAGAGTTACAAAAATAAATTTGTAACTCTTTGAATTTCAGGTGGAGATTATCGGAATCGTTCAAAGGGATATCCTCGAGTGAACCGATGACCTCTTGATTGCTAGGACTAATTTTAGAATTTTCATTCAACTCCATCTGACTATCATTCACTACATTACAATATTCCTTGAGTTTGTATTTTTCCAATATACTACACCTGGAGTAAAGTATATGAAATACTAGTATCCAACTATAAAAAAGGGATTTGGTACTAGGTAAATACCTTATAAGTATTCCGAATATGGCAATAACCGCGCTTTGATTTTTACATTTTACTCGCAGATTTATTTTTGAAATGCCATTTCCTTCAAAATAATACGATTGTTATTATTCCCTATTTTTATCCATCCATACTTGTAAATACCTTCCATGGGTTTTCTTAAACCAACATACTTATCTTCTGTAATTGTACGCCAAGGTCCTGCGTTAGATCGTTTTAAATCAAACAAGTAGGTTAATTTTGAATTATCATACCAATACTCCATGGTATCTAATCTTATATTGTAGTTTAAGGTATCAATATAGACATTATTTCTATAAGCTAAGGATGTGTCCGGTTCTTTTCCACACAGTTGAAAATTTGATGAATCATGTATCAACAAAGTTGTATAATTTAAAGGAGGGTAACATTCGAAGGGTGGAGGGCAACATTTGTTAAACGTATCAATGTTATGTACATATACGAACTCTTCCAATGCCAAATCAATAGTCTGGTCAAAATCGATATCAAAACTACCCATGGCGATTGAACTTCCACATCGTTTGTAATTTAGTTCCAACAGAGAGTCTTCTTGAAATTTATAATAATAAAAGTCTGAATTATAAAGCCCTGCATGAACATGAGTCGAATTATCCAAATCAATCTCAACCTTATCTGTTTCACAAGAAACAACAAGTAGGATGAATACTAAAAAGAAAAGCTTTGGTCTCATGATGCGATATATTTGTTATGCATATAAACACATCAAATATAACAATAAATCTTTTAAGCCAATTCATAATTGGCATAATCATAAGCTAAAAACATACTTCTATTAGAAGGAAAACGCATCAATGAAAGAGACATTCGAAAGAAACGGGCTAAAGAACCTGAAGGAATTCAAAAAACAAATCAGATGTCTTGTCTATTATACAAGACACTTCAATTAAAATGTAGCACTTTCTCAATAATGACTTTCAAGTGTTTATTTAATTACCGCTTCCTGTCTCGTGGGGGAGAAATCTATCTTTTTCAGTAATTCCAATAACCTTCTGGCAAAATTCTGGCAATAAAAAAAGAGTCACAAAAATAAATCTGTAACTCTTTGAATTTCGAATGGAGAATATCGGAATCTCCTAGAAGGGATCTTTTTGAATGAATCCCGTGATTGTTGAATTTGCAATTCATTATAATCACGAGGACACTTGCCGTAGCATTTAAAAGCTACGGGCATAAACGAAAAATTACAGAAATCTAAGATTTCTTATTTTTTGGTGCTGATGACCTATTGACTGCCAGTACCAATTTTGGGATTTCTATACAACTCTATCTTACTATCATTCACTACCTTGCAATAGTTTATGAGTTTACTTTACTGAAAGTCCTCTACTTTTTAATAATGGCTCAATAACAGCTTCGCGACCACGGAAATTAATATACATTTCCAAAGGATCGACCAGGCCATTAGGCTCTAAAATATTTTCACGGAAAGATTTGGCTGTTTCTTTATTATATAATCCTGTTTCAACAAAAGCTTCAAAAGCATCGTTGTCTAAAACACCAGACCATAAATAGCTATAATAACCTGCAGAATATCCTCCAATAATGTGAGAGAAATACGTAGTACGATAACGTGGAGCTATTTCAGGAATAAGTTTTCTTTTTGAAAAAAACTCTTTCTCAAAAGCTCTAACATCAATATCTTGTTCTTCAGTTAGCGAATGATATTC
>Ga0307991_1002329_pt1 | contig 12923 bp, 12 predicted proteins | sample EllFjometagen131_FD_203146 | JGI IMG/M metagenome (GOLD analysis project Ga0307991, IMG submission 203146) | Marine microbial communities from Ellis Fjord, Antarctic Ocean - #131 | ecosystem: Environmental > Aquatic > Marine > Unclassified | place: Southern Ocean | collected 2014-10-08
AATTAAATCCAAAAATTGCAGTCATTACTAATATTGAAGATGATCATATGGAATATTATAAAAATATGGATAATATCTTGCTGGATTTTAAAAAATTTATTGATAAAATTGATACTAAAGGAAAAATTATTTTATGTACGGATTGTAATAATGTTCAAAAACTACAAAAAAATAATGAAAATAACAGTATAACTTATGGAATTAAGAATCAAGCTGATTTTATGGCAAAGGAAGTTACCTTTGGCAAATTATGTTCTAAATCTAAAATTTATCATCAAGGTAAGGAAATGGGCGAGTTGTCTTTAAAGATTTCGGGATATCATAATATTTTGAACGCTTTAGGGGCAATTGCTGTAGGAGTTGAGCTGGGAATAGAATTTGATAAAATTGCAAAAATATTGGAAGAATTTAATGGTGTAAAAAGAAGAATGGAAATTGTATCTGATAATGATGATGAAATATTGATTATAGATGATTATGCTCATCACCCCACAGAAATAATGGTTACCCTGAATGCTTTGAAGAATAGTTGGAATGATAGAAGAATTATTGCGGTTTTTCAACCTCATAGATTTACTAGAACCAAGCTGTTGGCGAAAAAATTTGGGAAGGCATTTTTTAATGCCGATCAGGTTATTATTAATGACATTTATTCTGCAAACGAGCTACCAATCGCAGGAATTAGCGGAAAAACTGTCTTTAACGAGATTAAAAAAACAGAACATAAGCATGTAGAATATATTCCTTGTAAGGATGATATTTTGGAGCATCTGAAAAAAATGGTTCAGTGCGGTGATATTGTTATTACTATGGGAGCCGGAGATATTTGGACTGTTGGTCATGAATTAGCTAATAAATTATAAAAGAAAAGGTGTTTTTATTGTCCAATACAGTATCGAAAGAATATATCTATCATCAATTTATAAACAAAGGACTTGAACATATAGTTAAAGTTGACGAACCATTAATTAAACACACTTCTTATAAAATTGGCGGGCCAGCTGATTTTTTTTGTTCCCCCGGGAATATAAATGAATTAAAATCCCTCTTTTTAATCGCTGTTCGCGGGAAAATTCCCTATTCTTTAATCGGTAATGGAACGAATTTATTAATCCGTGATAAAGGAATGAGAGGAATGGTAATAAAATTAGGAAAAGATTTTAAAAAAGTTTGTATTTTTGATAAAATATTGAAAACCGGCGCAGGAATTAGTTTAATATATTTAAGTAAATTTGCTTTTAACCGGAATCTAAGCGGTTTAGAATTTGCGTGCAATATACCCGGCACTCTTGGTGGAGCAATTATTAACAATGCCGGCTTTAAAGGAAGTTCTATAGCAGCTATAGTTAACAGTGTTACCATATTGACTAAAGAAAATGAAATAAAAAAAATATCCCGATCGGATTTGCATTTTAATTACAGGAAATCTGATTTAAGAGAACATTCTAAAATTATTATAGAAGCGGAATTAAAATTAAAATATGGAATAAAAGAAAAAATAAAATCAAAAATAGAAGAGAATATCAGAATCAGAGCGAAAAGACAACCTTTAAATTGCTTCAGCGCGGGTAGTATTTTTAAAAATCCTAAAGGTTATTTTGCCGGGGCGTTAATTGAACAGGTAGGAGCAAAAGAGCTTTCAAAGGGAAACGCCGAAGTATCTAAAGTTCATGCTAATTTTATTGTAAATAAAGGAAACGCTTTGGCAAGCGATGTATTGTACTTGATTAAAGAAATAGAAACAAGAGTTCGAAATAGATTTGGGATAAAATTAGAAAGAGAAATTGAAATTTTAGGGGAAATGTAGTTTGTTGCGAAAATCGGATCGAGGCTATTCTCATTAAACGAAGAATGGTTTATTGTTAAGAAAAGTGGATGTATTTAGGTGTGAATATTTATCGATTAGAGGCAAAAAGCTGCAAGAATCCAGGAGTCGGGAGTATGAAATCGAATGATGATTATAAAGAAGAAAAGAAATATGAAACAGAGGAAATAATAGAGGAAAATGAAACCTATCCACCAGGCAGAACAAGAATATTTAAAATTATTATTAGTTATTGTTTATTGGGCATATTGGGTTGGTACTTGTTTAATTTTTTATTTCATTATGATTTTTTTAATATAAAATATGTCATTGCTGATGGAAATGATTATTTGAAACAGAATGAAATATTGAAAAAATCCGAAATAAAAATCGGGGAAAATATTTTTTTACTGAATTTAAAAAAAAGTGTTGGTCTTCTAAAGGGCGATCCCTGGATAAGAGAAGTAGAAATAAAAAAAATTATTCCGGATAAAATAAAAATTATTATAAAAGAAAGAAAAGTATCTGCTATTGTTAAAGTCGGAGATGAATATTGGGAATCCAGTAAAGAAGGCATTATTTTGTGTCTATCGGATAGTGAGGAGAATACTACGGGTTTACCTTTAATTACGGGATTAAATAGTAAAAATATAAAATTCGGGGAGAAGATACCGGAACCGGAATATAGAACAGCTTTGGAAATTATTCATTGTATGGAAGTTATCCTACCAAAAAAATTTTGCGGAGTAGACATATTAGATTCTGATGATTTTTTAATATACAATCAAGATGGATCGATAAAAGTTAGAGTTAATAAAGCTGAAGAAATTATCAACAAGGAAAATTTACTTAGGGAAACCCTGAAAAAAATAATGGAAGAAAAATTATTGATTGATTATATTGATCTTCGTTTTAAAGATAGTTTGGTAATAAAAGTAAAAAAGTGATATATTTAAATAGATATTTTATTTAAATATATTCAATAAAACTATATGGATTTAAAAAGAATGCAGGAGGGAGCAAATATGGGGAAAGACGAGTTAGTGGTTGGTCTGGATATTGGTACAAGCAAAGTTTGTACAGTTGTTGCTGAATTAAACGAAGATGATAAAATAGAAATTGTTGGAATTGGTAAATATCCTTCTTTGGGAATAAAAAAGGGGGTAATTATAGATTTAGATCAAGCTATCCAATCTATAAAACAATCAGTAGAGGGTGCTGAACGAATGTCCGGAATTCGAGTTAATTCTGCTTTTGTATCAATCGCTGGAAATCATATCTCTTCATTGAACAGCAAAGGAGTTATTGCTATTTCAAATGATTCTCCGGAAATTTCTGAAAATGATATCAAAAAAGTTATCGAGGCAGCTAAAGCGGGAGTAGTCTCTTCGGATAGAGAATTAATTCATGCACTAAGCCAGGAATTTATAGTTGACGGTCAAAGCGGGATTGCCGACCCCCTTGGAATGTCCGGAGCGAGATTGGAATGCAAGGTGCACATCATCACTGATTCTATTACTGCTGCACAAAATTTAATTAAATCTATTGAAGGTTCTTCCTTAAATATAGATGAGGTTGTTTTTGCTACTCTGGCAGCAAGTAATGTTGTTTTAAGTAATGCTGAGAAGGAATTAGGTACCATGTTAATTGATATTGGTGCCGGAACTACTGAAATTGCTATTTTTTTAGAAGGAGGATTGGTCTATTCAGCAGTATTACCATTAGGCGGTAATCAGATTACTAATGATTTGGCAATTGGTTTAAGAACTTCAATTGAAGAAGCAGAAAAAATTAAAATAAATTACGGGAGTGCGATAGAAGGAAAAGTACTACCAAAAAAAAATATAGAGATATCAAGTACCGAAAATAAAGAAAAACATAAAGTATCGCAGGAATATCTAATAGAAATCATTGAACCCAGGGTAAGCGAGATATTTAGTTTAGTACAAAATGAATTAATAAAATCTGGCTATTCCAACATGATACCAGGCGGGGTAGTTATAACCGGTGGAAGTTCATTATTACCAGGAATGATAGAAGTTTCTAAAAAAATATTAAATTTACCTGTCCATTTAGGTTTTCCTCATTATGAAGGAGAATTAGCAGATATGGTTAATGATCCTTCTTATTCAACGGTAATCGGATTATTAAATTTTGCTACTGAAAAAAATACAATCGGTACTACATATAAGCTCTCAAACAAAAAAGCAAAGGTTGGGAATATTTTTGGAAAAGCTATTTCATGGCTGAAAGATTTTTTCTAATAGTATTTTATATTAAAAAGAGTAAAGGCAATCATAAGGAGGACGTAAATTGTTTAACCCAAATAATAGAGTAGGACAATTGGTTAATATAAGAGTAATTGGTATAGGTGGGGGCGGTGGAAATGCAGTAAACAGAATGATTGAAGCAAAATTAAAGGGTGTTAAATATATATCAACTAATACAGACGCACAAGTATTAGCATTTTCCAACGCAGAACAAAAAATACAAATTGGAAGCAGTATTACCAAAGGATTAGGCAGTGGATCAAGTCCGGATATTGGCCGTAGGGCAGTGGAAGAAGATAAAGAAAAGATTGCCAAAGTATTAGATGGAGCAGATATGGTGTTTATTACTGCCGGAATGGGAGGCGGAACCGGCACCGGTGGTGCCCCGATTATTGCTCAATTATCCAAAGATATTGGTGCTCTTACCGTTGGAGTAGTTACAAAACCTTTTACATTTGAAGGTCGAAAAAGAATGAGACAAGCTGAAGAAGGCATCAAATTATTGAAAGAAAATGTTGACACTTTGATTGTTATTCCGAACGATAGATTACTAAAAATAGTGGATGAAAACACTTCGGTGTTGGATGCCTTTAAAGTTGCTGACGAAGTTTTATTAGATGGGATTCACGGAATTTCAGATATTGTTGTGGAATCCGGTTTGATAAATGTCGATTTTGCTGATGTAAAAATGATCATCGAAAATGCCGGAACAGCAATTATGGGAATAGGAAGAGCTAGTGGAGAGGATAGGGCAGAAAAAGCTGCCCAGAGTGCGATCAACAGTCCTTTATTGGAAACAAATATCAACGGTGCAAAAGGAATTTTATTTAATATAAGCGGAGGAACAAATTTAACTTTACATGAAGTAAATAAAGCTGCGGAAATTATTTCTCAAGCTGCTAATCCGGAAGCGGATATTATCTTTGGTGCAGTTATTGATAAAGAAATGGAAGATGGCATAAAAATTACCGTAATTGCTGCAGGATTTGATACAGCAGAGGAGAAAAAGGAAGTTCAGGAAATCGTTGGAGAAAAACTAAATCAGGAAAAGATTGATTATAATGATTTGGAGATACCTACTTTTTTAAGAGAAAAAAATAAAAATAGTGTATAAATATAAACTGGTAAAGAGAAAAAAACTTTTTTTCTCCAGTAGGACAGGCGTCCCGCCTGTCTATTTATTTTACTAAAATTTATTAATTAAATAGAGATAACGTGCGAAAAAAAAACGATAAAAACTAAAATATTTTTTTAAAAAGTATAGAAATCTTTTATTAAATATAGTATAATCTAAGGGATTATTTTTGTTTGATATAGTGTTTAAAAAATACCTGCCCGAGGAGAAATTAACAATTACTATTTTGTATAAAAAAGGCACAAATGAAATATTTGCAAAAAATACTTGCATCGATTATGGAATCTATAAAATATCAATGATATCTCAATTTAGCGAAAGAGTAAGAAACTTTATTTAGGGTTCTTACTCTTTTTTTTATGTAAAGATTTATAATAAAAACACTTAAGAAATAATTATATGGATAATAATTTTACACTAAAAACATCTGGAATGATAAAATACCTACAATGCCAATCAAAAGAATTTAACCAACTGACTAAACATGCTTTTACAACAAGGTGTGGTGGAGTAAGCAATAAACCTTATAGAAGCCTCAACCTTTCTTTTGGCGTTAGCGATAAAGTAGAAAATGTAATAGAAAATAGAAAAAGAATTTTCAATGCATTAGGTATGAATTATAAAAGTGTCGTATCTGCTAAACAAGTGCATAAAGATAGCATAACAATCATTAATAAAGGAGATAAAGGTAGAGGTGCTTTAAATTATGGAAAAAGTATTTCAGGAAGTGATGCTTTAATTACCAATATTCCCAATTTGCCTCTTTTAATGTGTTATGCCGATTGTGTTCCTGTGCTTATTTTAGATCCGGTTAAAAAAGCGATTGGATTGGTTCATGCAGGTAGGAAAGGGACTTTATTAAATATATCTTTAAAAACTTTATTAAAAATGAAAGAAACTTTTGGAACCCAACCGAATTCTTGTTTAGCTGTGATTTTTCCTTCCATAGGTCCCCGTTGTTATTATTTTACTAATCGAGAGTTAATAGCTGATTGGTTAACTCAAGAAAATATCACGAATGAAGTGGTGTATATACAGGAAAAAAACAACTGGAAAATTGATCTTAAAAAAGCGAATAATATCCAATTAATACTTGGCGGAATAAAAAGTCAGAATATTTTCACCAGTACAGAATGCACAGCAGATAATCCCGAAATTTATTTTTCTCATCATCATGACAAGGGAAAAACCGGTCGAATGGCAGCAATATTTATGTTAAAAGATAATAGATAAAACTAAAAGTATCTCTATGGTTTGATAAAAGTAATTTTTAATTTATCTGGAATTATCCCATCCGTTAAGGTGGGGATGTGAGTAAATTCCCAGTAAACCGGGACAGGTAATAATCAATTATGGCAATCACCAAGCCTGTAAAGGCGTGGGAATCTATTAATAAGAGGAGGAAAAAATGCGCATAAAAGAACACCCTATATTAGAATTTTCCAAAGAAGAGAAGGTAAAATTTACTTTGGATGGAAATGAAATGGAAGGCAATACGGGTGAGCCAATTGCAGCAGCTCTGGTTGCTGCAGGAGTAGAAGTATTAAGTAGAAGTATTAAGTATCATCGGCCAAGAGGTTTTTTTTGTGCGATCGGGAAATGTTCATCCTGTTTGATGAAAGTTAATGGCATACCAAATGTTAGAACCTGTGTTACTGAATTGGAGGAAGGAATGAAAATTGAAACTCAAAAGGGAAAAGGTGATTTTAATTGAAAAAGACAGATATAGCAATTATTGGAGGAGGTCCGGCAGGACTTTCTGCGGCAATTTCTGCTGCATCTTTAGGTGCGAAAATTGTCTTAATTGATGACGGATTAGAGTTGGGCGGTCAATTAATTAAACAAACGCATAAATTTTTTGGTTCCGAGAAACAGTTTGCCGGTATCAGGGGAATAGAAATTGCGAGAAATATGATAGAAGAATTAAAGGGACTTGAAAATGTTGATATTTTTAAAAAAGCAACTGTAACCGGGTATTATGAAGATAATGTAATTACTGTTGTCAGGGGAGCTAAAGAAGATATATTAGAAAAAATAAAAGCAGACAGGATTATTATTGCTACCGGAGCATCAGAGAATATGTTGCCTTTTGAAAATAATGATCTACCTGGGGTATACGGCGCTGGAGCAGTGCAAACACTGATGAACCTTTATGGTGTAGTACCAGGTAAAAGCATTTTAATGATAGGTGCAGGCAATATTGGTTTAATCGTGAGTTATCAGCTATTACAAGCAGGCATCCATGTAGAAGCCATTGTTGAAGCACTTCCAAATATTGGTGGTTACCTGGTTCATGCATCTAAAATCAGTCGTTTGGGAGTTCCTATATATACCTCACATACGCTTAAACAGGTATATGGTACTCAACATGTAGAAAAAGCAACGATTTGTGAAATTGATAAAAGTTTCAAATTTATTGACGGTACCGAAAAGGAATTAGATGTGGACACAATATGTCTGGCCGTGGGTCTATCACCTCTTTCCGATTTGCTTTGGCAGGCAGGTTGTCAAATGGAATATATTTCAGAACTCGGAGGATATATTGCTTTAAGGGATGATAATTTAAAAACGACCAAAGGCAATATTTTTATAGCAGGAGACGTCGCTGGAATCGAAGAAGCCAGTAGTGCTATGTTGGAAGGAAAAATTGCCGGTCTAAATGCAGCCGTAAGTTTAGGTTGTAGCTGTAATAATTTTCAACAACAAAATAAAAAGTTGAAGTCAGAATTATCAGAATTACGGGCAAATCCGCTAAGCGATAAGGTAAAAGAAGGAATAAAAAAAGTATTAATTAAATAAAGGAAAGAGGAATCAATAATGTTAAAAAGAACCGGCGTACCGACTGAGGAAAATTTAGAAAAAATATATCCGGACAAGAAAAGATTAACTCAGGGTCCGGTAGTCATAATTGAATGTTTTCAAAAAATCCCCTGTGACCCTTGCGCTATATCCTGTAAGTTTGGAGCAATAAAACCTTTTAAAGATATTAACGATTTACCTCAAGTGGATTTTAATAAATGTACAGGATGCGGAGTATGTATCAGTGCCTGTCCGGGTTTGGCCATTTTTGTTTTAGATGAAAATTATTCAGAAACTGAATCTTTGATAAAATTGCCATATGAAATGCTGCCTTTGCCGCAAAAAGAGGAAAAGGTTTATGCATTAGACAGAAACGGACATGTACTTTGCAAAGTGAATGTAGTAAGATTTCAAAAAATTAAAAATAAGACCAATATCGTTTCCATAGTTGTTCCTAAGGAATTATCTGGGAAAATAAGGAGTATTAAGGTGGAGGACAAAAATGATGAAAGATGAAACCATAATTTGTCGCTGTGAGGATGTAACATGGGGAGAAATTAGAAAAGCTTTAGAAAAAGGATATACCAGCCTTAATGAAATTAAAAGGATAACCCGGGCCGGAATGGGAAGATGCCAGGGAAGGACCTGTCGAAGAATACTATTACGTGAAGTTGCAAGGTATCAAAAAAAGAAGATTGAAGAAATTGAGTTAACGACTTTTCGACCACCAACAAAACCGATAAAATTAGGAACATTGGCAGGTGATAACGATGATTAAAAAAGCAGATATAGTCATTATTGGTGGTGGCATACAGGGTTGCAGTATTGCTTATAATTTAGCAAAAAAAGGAGCGAAAAATATCGTGATTCTGGAAAAAAATACCTGTGCCAGCGGTTCTTCGGGAAGATGTGGAGCAGGTATTAGGCAGCAATTCGGCACAAAAATGAATTGTATCCTTGCATTGGAAAGTATGAAAACTTTCGAGACACTAACCGAAGAATTGGATTATGATATTGAATTAAATCAAGCCGGTTATTTATTGTTAGCCTATACTGAAAAAGAAATGAGTCAGTTTAAGAAAAATGTCGAATTAGAGCAAAGTTTAGGAATTGATGCGAAAATGGTTACTCCCAAAGAAGCCAAAAAAATTGTTTTACCTTTAAATCTGGAAGGAATATTAGGTGGAACTTTTTGTCCGACAGATGGTAATGTTAATCCTCTTTATACAACTTTTGCCTATGCTGAAGCAGCTCAAAGATTGGGAGTGAAATATTATTCTTTTACCGAAGTAACTGAAATTGAAACTAAAAATGGACGTATTTTATCGGTTGCAACCGATAAAGGTAAAATACTGACTTCAACAGTTGTTAATGCTGCCGGGGGATATTCCGGTCCGGTAGGAAAAATGGCCGGAGTTGATATTCCAGTTTATTCACAAAGACATCAAATATTGATTACTGAACATATCGATCCCATGTGGAAGCCGATGTTAATGTCCTTCTCTGAAAATTATTATTTTCAGCAACTACCCGATGGAGGAATTCTAGGAGGCTATGGAGATCCTGAAAATGAAGTAAAAGGCGGTAATATTGATTCAACCTGGCAATTTGCCCGCACCATGGCAAAAAAAATGGTAAAATTGGTACCGATATTAAAGGACGTAAGAATGGTTCGACAATGGGCAGGATTGTATAACATGAGTCCGGATGCACAACCTATTTTAGGCGAACATCCAAAATTAAAAGGTTTCTATCTTTCAGTCGGATTTAGTGGGCACGGATTTATGCTTGCGCCTGTTACCGGAAAATTAATTGCTGAATTAATTTTAGATAGAGAAACGTCCATTCCTATTGATAAACTGGATATAGGAAGGTTCGAACGGGGAGAATTAATCCACGAACCTTCTGTGGTATAATAAGAAAATTGCCAGAGTAATTTAAAAAAATGTAAAGCTTTGCATGAAAAATTGTAGAAATCGTTCTTGAAATAAATAAGATTATGCAAAATGAAAAACACAAAATTATTGCAATTGACTTACTTATTATTCTACTTTTGTGGAAAGCTATTTCGGAAAGAAAGGAGGTGAATGTATTCAAAAAAAAAATATTACTATAAAGATAGGATTTAATAGTAATTGTTTTGTTAAAAAAATGAATTTAAGGTTCTAAAATTTATTAAAAGGGAGTTATAGATGAAAAGTACAAAAGTTTTATTTACATGTATTTTAATATTCGTATTTAGTATTGTTTCCATGAGCGTAATGGCTGCTGATAAAGCCCCGGTTGTTATAGGACTCCAAGCTCCAATTACAGGTGCAGCTGCTGTTGAAGGTGAAATGGCTAAACAATCCGTAGAAATTGCAGCCCAAATGATTAATGAAAAGGGTGGCATTTTAGGCGGTAGAATGATTGAAATTAGAATTGCGGATGATGCTTGTCAGCCAAAAGCCGGTGCTTTAGCTGCAATGAAACTAATATCTCAAAAAGACATTGTTGCTGCAATTCAAAGTTACGGTTCCTCAGTCACACAACCGGGTTCTGACATATATGAAAAATTTAAAAAAGTAAATATTGCTTATGGGGCAACAGTTACCGGACTTACCGAAAGAGGTTTAAAATATTTCTTCCGTACTTGTGGCAGAACAGATACTCAGGGCGCATTTTTTGCAAATGAAGTCCTTCCACTTTTTAATGCTAAAAAAGTTGCGATAATGCACGATAATCAAACATTTTCTCTGGGTCTTGCAGAAGATACTAAAACAGCTTTACAACCAAAAATAGATTCAGGCGAAGTAGAATTGGTTTATTTCGATGCGATTACACCCGGAGAATCTGATTATACCGTTCCTCTGACCAAATTAAGAGAAACCAATCCTGATATATTTTATTTTACCGGATATTTCCCTGAAGCAGGATTGATTATACGTCAGGCTCGAGATATTGGAATTACAGCAGTATTTGTAGGCGGAGATGCGGCCATCAATGAAGATTTCATTAATATTGCCGGTTTAGAGTATGCTGCAGGTTGTTATCAAACCCAGGAAGCTTTAATTGAATACTTTAATCACCCCGAAGCAATGGCCTTTAAAGCTGCTTATAAGGAAAAATATAACACATTGCCTTCCAGTCCATGGTCAGTCTATGCTGCGGATGCTCTCTGTGTATTAGCAGAAGCTATCGATAAATCCGGATCTACTGATTCTGATGATATTGCTAATTATCTGAGGAATGAGATGGAAGAATTCCCAAGTATTACCGGTCCAATAGGTTTTGATGAAATTGGTGACCGTGTAGGAACAGGTATAAATCTTTATGTAGTAAATGCGGATGGAAGTTTCGGAATTTACGGAAAATAAAATAAATTAAAAAGAGGTAAAATACGAAGATGAAAATTATTTTAGAGCAGTTACTAAACGGATTGACCATAGGTTCTTTTTATGCTCTTATTGCTCTCGGTTATTCCATGGTATACGGGGTAATGAAACTGATTAACTTTGCACACGGTGATTTATTTGCCCTGGGTTCTTATCTTGGATATACCCTTCTCGTATTTGGCTCTACCTATGTCACCGCTACCCTGGGTATATGGGGTGGTATGATTGCGGCTATTTTGATAGCCGCAATCGGCATAGGAATTGCCGGTACTTTAATAGAGCGAATTGCCTATCGTCCAATATATTCAGTAGGCCGGCTTCCCGCAGTAGTGTCTGCATTGGGTGCTTCAATTGTTATACAAAATGGGATAATGGTTGTTTGGGGTGCACGTCCGCAAGCTTATCCATCACAGGTTGTTCCTTCGGTTATGTTAAATATTGGTGGAATTAAAATTACTTTATTACAAATTATAATTTTATTGATTTCTTTTATGCTAATGGGACTTTTATATTATATAGTTCAAAAAACAACCTTTGGCGCAGCTATCCGTGCTTGTGCCTTAGATAGAAGTACTGCCGCATTAATGGGGATAAATATTGAAACAATTATATTTTTTATTTTTGCTTTAGGGCCCGCCTTAGGTGGAATGGCAGGAGTAATGGTTGGAATGTATTATCGGAAAATTAGTTTTATAATGGGCTGGAATTATGGATTGAAAGCCTTTACAGCTACGATTCTTGGAGGAATCGGTAATATTCCGGGAGCAATGCTTGGCGGACTTCTACTGGGAGTATTGGAAATGATGGGTTCCGCTTACCTCTCTACCGCCTATAAGGATGTATTTGTATTTTTAGTATTAATATTAGTATTAATTTTTCGCCCCACAGGTCTTTTGGGTGAAAAAGTTGCAGAAAAGGTGTAGGGGGTAGAAAATGAAATTAAATAATGGTACAAATAATAAAAAATTATTTGCGTATTGGCCAATTATATTATTTATCATTATATTTTCCATATTTCCTTTTGTAATCAATGCATACTGGGTTGATGTTTTCTTTTTCTTTGGAATTTACGCATTATTAGGTCTTAGCTTAAATATAGTTTTAGGGGAAGTGGGGCTTTTTGATTTGGGACATATGGGATTTATGGCAATTGGTGCCTATACGACCGCAATACTTAATGTAAACTTTGGGATTCCTATTATTATATTGATTCCAATAAGCGCCATAGCTGCCGGTGCCTTTGCTTACTTAGTCTGTTCCCCGATCATTCATTTAAGAGGAGATTATTTATGCATTGTAACCATTGGAATGGGTGAGATAGTAAGATTGACTTTAAATAATAATCCTTTTGGAGTGACTGGTGGACCAAACGGTGTTTTCGGAATAGATTTTCCTTCATTAGGGAATTTTTTTGTTGTAGATAATTCAGTTAAATTTTACTATTATATCTGGATTATTGTTGGTGTAACTATTGTCGGACTGGTTAATTTGCAACATTCAAGAATAGGTAGAGCCTGGAATTGCATTAGAGAAGACGAAGT
>Ga0307991_1002331_pt1 | contig 12916 bp, 29 predicted proteins | sample EllFjometagen131_FD_203146 | JGI IMG/M metagenome (GOLD analysis project Ga0307991, IMG submission 203146) | Marine microbial communities from Ellis Fjord, Antarctic Ocean - #131 | ecosystem: Environmental > Aquatic > Marine > Unclassified | place: Southern Ocean | collected 2014-10-08
GAACAATTTAATGAGATAGGAAGCCGATTGAAACGTTTTTTCCCAATAAGGGATTTAATGTAATTTTTAAAGTTTTTCATAATTGATTATCATTAATTAATTTATTAATCGTTTTACTGCTTTTGAGTAATTCATTTAATAACTCTGATATTTTTCTGTTCCTTTGTTCTATTAATATATCCTGTAAAAATATTTGTATGTTTAATTTTTTAACGATAATGTCATGCTCATCATTTATTTCATCAAAAAAAATATTTATAGGAACATCTAAGGCAGTTGCAATTTTTTCTAAAGTTGATACTTTAGTAGAATTAGTATTAATTACTCTATACAAGCCAACGGATGATATTCCAACTTTCTTTGCAAGCTCTATAATTGAAATATTTCGAGTGTCGCATATAGTTTTGATAATTGATAAGTCTTTCATAATAAATATCTTAAATTAATTTATCAGCTATGTTGAGCAATTCTTTTAATGATTCTATTAATTTTATATCCTTTTGCTCTATTTCTTTATAAAATAGATGTATTACTTTTAGTAAATATTGAATTTGAATATTATGATTTATATTACTATTATTTTCCCATAAAATTATGTCATATAGCCTTTGTTCTCTTTCCTTATCTGATGAAAAATAATCAAAATAATTATTCAAATGAAACAATCCATTCTTTGTATCATTTACATCAATATCATTTCCTAATGTTGGATATGCTTCTTTAAATTGCACCATTAAAGCAAAGGGCAAATTTTTACGATTATCATAATATTTATTAATTTCTTTAAATTCATATTTCATAATAAATGGTTTTACATTATTGATTCATAATTTTCCGGCAAAGTGTATCTCCCTGCTTTAATATCGGATATTAAATTTTTAAGCGGTCGCAAATCGGCGTAAATAGTTTTTTTGCTGTAATTTAGATCAATAGCTATTTTCCCGATTATTTCAGATGTCCGCAAGTGCGGATTTAGTAGAAGTTCGTTTCTGAATAGAATCTCAGCATTTTGTTTTCTCTGTAAAATTCTTTGATTTGGCATTATATTTGTGTTAGTTAATTAAGAAATAAAATATTAATTTTAGAAAGCAAAACTATGCTAAATAATACTATTTGTCAAGTAAAATTATGATTAATAATAATAATAATTTATATTATGCAGTATATCAATAAAATAAAAGAGATAGCGGAATCCAAAAATATTACACAAAAAGAATTAATCAAAATGATTAATATGAGTGTACCTGGATTCTATTCTGCAATAAAAAAAGAGACATTTTCTGTAAAAACAATTCAGAAAATAGCAGATGTATTAGAGGTTGACATAAAAGAAATATTTGCTGATGATAATTTAATTGTTTCAGAACCGGAAGAATTTTACGGACTTTCGGATCGTGATATTCTAAATAAAATATATAAAAAAACATGCGACAATAATCGGTTACTTGTGAAGCGAAAAAAAGGAGCTTTGTTCATGTTTCGTTTTTTCTTCATTTTATGAGATTTTTTTGATTTTACTTTTTTAGGTTTATCATCAAATTTCATTATTAATTGAAATGATTTAGCTTTTTTAGCTTTTATTTTATTTACAGTTTTCTTTTTCATCATTTAATTGAATTATTATTTATTTTAATTTTACTTGTAAAACACAATTTCCCCCTGCTTCTTCTGCCGATTTAACAAAATTTAAACCTTTCAAATATCTGCAAGCTCCAGAATTTCTACGCCTATGTTTTACATATATTGTTTTGCCTCGTGCTTTCCATAATCTTCCACACGCACTCACCAACTCCCATTGATTTAATCCTAATTGTTTAACAAATATTTCTTCTGATATTGTCATGGTTCTATTTTTTCAAATTAAGATTTAATTTTTCTGATATTTTTTCGGCTGTTTTTTCAACTGATCTTCCGATAATGTAACCACCCATTCCGAGCTTTAAAAGTTGCCAAAATTCGACCGGAAGTCCGGCAGAAGGAAGCAAAAATACTTTTGCTATAAAATACTCGTAAATAACAATAAATCCGAACATAAGCATTAAAATAGGTCGCCAGGATCGTTGTAACCAGTTGCCTTTCATTTCGGTTGTGAGAATATCCTTTTGGAACTGCATCATTTTTTCGCTAAATCCGGTTATAACCTTCATTATATTCTTTTTAGCGACCATACGTTCCTCATCGTTTGTAATAACGTCATCAAGGATTTTCGCGACCGGTTCTAAAACTGACTTTGCGCCACCGCCTAATATTTTTGTCCAGATACTCATAATATTTTTATCAGATAAAATATATTAATTCCAATTATTATAAATCTAAATATCCATGTTCCGTAGAGGCCCAGATATTTAAGAAATAATTTATTTGTGCCTTTTTTGTCGATATAAAGTAAATAATTTACATTTTCGTAATGTAACCGGATCACATTAATTAATAAGTCATAAATAGTCCAGGAGAAGTTAAAAGCTGTTAGTCCCCAAAAAATAAACAAGCTCCATGAAAAATAAAATTCAAATTTACAGGTCATCAGTAAAATAATGATAACACAAATTTGTATTTTCAGAAGCCAGTATAATTTATGCCAAACGTTTGAATAAAACGCTCGTTTTTCGGTCGTTGAATAATCCACAGACCAAAGGTTTAAAAATCCGTTGGCAATGCCTAAAACGAATATTATTGATATTGCTATTGAAAAAATTAGTGTCATGGTCGTTTTGGTTGAAATTCTAAGTGAATATGATCCTTTTCAATAATTACATCATAATCATTTCCAAGACGTTCTTTAATTTCTTTTTGTACGATTACAACTACTTCAGGAGTAAAATAATAAATGCGTAAATCGCCGGCATTACCAGAATAATGCAAAGATGTTTTAGAATGTTTCCCGTCATTTAAGGAGGTAATAACAAGCTCCCGGCCATGATTTTCATAAACTCTATCCGCAACAATAAGCCCAAATAAAAGCTCCGGACTAATGCCTTGTATTTTTACTGAATTATCCTTTAATCTCATTTTGATTTTTATTTATAAGATTGTTTTTATCCGATGATCCTTTTGAAGATCCGAAAAAATATCCCACAACAGTTCCAAAGGCTGTTATAAGCGTACCGATTACCAGGTTAATTGTACTTTCAAATTTACCTTGATAAATCAAGAAAAATAAGACTACAAAAAAACCAATAGCGATCAACGCTCCGAGAATGTACATGTATAAGTCTTTTGTTTTCATTTTTTTAAATCCTTTTTAATTTGTTTTATTTTATAATAAAGAAAAATAATTGTCAATATGCCAACTATACTTCCGATAGTACCGTTTGCAATTTTTCCGAAATTCTGAGTAAAAGTTACAATATTAAAACTCGAAACCAAAAAGCCTATTAAAGCCGTCAATATTGTTTTTGTAATGTTAATTATCATTTTTTTTAACTTAATGTATAATAGTTATTTACTTTTTTTATTGTCGAAATAAAAGGCAATTGACTTTTATATTTTTCAATTTGTTTCATCAAAACTCCCGATCCTGTAAAAACCACTCTTTTTTCTTCATTTAAAATAATTTGAATAGTTAGACAATTATCATTTTTTTTATTCTCAAACTTACTTTTCATTATGCTAAAATCATTAACAATAATTTCGCAATTTAAAATATTGTCAATTCCAATCTTTATTCCCTCTAAAGTTGCTTTTTCTTCTGAAAAATCTGAAAATTTATTCATAATTTTCAACTGCTTCTAAAGCAATATTATCAGCAATATTTCTAAATGCCTGATAATCTACATTATTATTATTAATTGCAGCAATTTCATCATCATAGTCGTATTTAGTTTTAATAATAGCTGATTTGATTACCTTCTTTGTAATGTCAGAAACATTAATATAATCATAATCGAATGATGCAACACGTTCTTTAGTTGCCGGTTTTTCAGAAAAATTATACCTTATCTGAAAATTACTTTTTGACAACTTAATTACTACCGTTTCCGGCATTGTTTCGCTGCTTAATTTATCACGATTTCCTTTCATTTTTAAAATATTTTTGAGTTAAATTAAATGTATTTGCATATTTAAACCAACCCCAGTATGCAGATTGCGTTTGGGGTGTGGCTATTTTATTTTTTAATTTTCGTTTAAATTCTTGTTTTATTGATTTTCTTATAAGGGCATAATTATAAAAACATTTGTATCCAAGAAAATCAATGCCTCTGATATTAACTGGAAAAATTTGATAATTAGATTTTAAATCAAGTTTAAGATTATTGTTAAGGTATTTTTCAATATTATTTTTCCATTCCCATAATTGAGATTTATCATTTGATAATAATACCATGTCATCACAATATCTAAAATAATATTTTACTTTGAGATTTTCTTTGACAAAATGGTCAAAATAAGCCAAATATAAATTCCCAAGCCATTGGCTAAGATAATTTCCAATAGGCACACCGGGAGCACTTTCAATAATTTTATCAATTAACGACAATAAATTTTTATCTTTAATTTTCTGCCTGATTATTGATTTCAATATTTGATGATCGATCGAAGGATAATATTTACGTACATCAAGTTTTAAACAATACTGAGTATTTTGAACATCTTTAAGTGCATTTTTAAGTCGATTTAATCCATCGTGTATGCCTCGACATGGAATAGTTGAGTAAGTATCTCTTATAAAAAGTTGAATCCATACTGGCTGACAAACCTGAACTATACAGTGATGAACAATCCTATCGGGATAAAAAGGAAGTTTGTATATTTCTCTTATTTTATGCCCTGTGTTTTTTGAAAAAACTTTATATTTACTATTTACAAATTGATTATTAATAAGTAACGATTGTAATTCATTAATATATTTATCAGGATTTTTTTCAATTTCAATTACATCTTTATAATATCGTTTTCCTTTTTTAGCGTTTTTATATGCAATTTCAATATTTCCTTTATCGCATAACTTTTCAAATAAATTTCCTTTTCGTTTCATTTGTTGTGCTTGAACAAAATGCAGCTTTCGTTCACTATGACTACTAACAGTATTTTTAATTTTATATTTTTCGGCAAGAGCCGGGGTTATTACAAAGGTCAAATTCTCTTTCAAGCATAAGTGAGAGCTGTAATTCGTGTTAGCGCCTGTCGTATTGTTGAAATTCGCATAGCCCAAACCGGCATTCGTGCCATTATTCAAATTCCCGCCCCAAGCGGCAACCTGCCAACTAAACAACCACAATATAATAACCGTTAATTTCATCGTTTTTTCGTTTAAAATTTCAAGCACAAGCGAGAGCCGTAAAACGAGTCAGCGCCCGTCGTAAGGCTGAAACTCGCAGAGCCCAAACCGGCAGACGCGCCATTATACAAATTCCCGCCCCAAGCGGCAACCCGCCAACTACCCGTAGATTGATAGTAATAATCGCACATATAAGTTGAGCTTGAACCGCCTACCGTTGATGGTATAATTGTTTCATTTAAAAATCTTGTAATATATCCATTTGACGATGCTGCTGTGCCTGTAAGCGTATAATTAGTTATTGTTGCATCTGCAAAATTAGCAGGTATACTACATGTATATACTACATGCTCATTAATATTAATACCGTCAACTAATTTATAGATATGCCCAAAAATATGCTCAAAGCCTCGCCAACATGCAGCTTGAGAGCTTAATGTACTTGATGAAATGTAATAATTATCACCTGTTGTGAATATATCTGCCGACACACTTAAAACATCATCAGAATCCTTTGCAGAAATTAAAGCAGAGTCAATAGGAACATTTGTTGTATTAACAACATATTTTCCAATGTAAGAAACATCCCAAACGGCAAACCGTCCTGCATCAACTAATTTATTTGCTGTTGTCCCATCGGCAGTACCTTTGTACCAATTATTAACGGAAAATGCTACACTACTCGTCACCATTCCATACGAATTAATCAATCCGGTATTAACGATAGGATTATAATCATTATATTCATTCCAGTTTGTGTTTTCTGCATTTGTAGCTCCGTTTCCGAGGGTGCTCTGAGAGTTCCAATCGGCATACTCAACTAAATAGAGCCAAAATATTGCTGAATAAGCATCATAGCTTAATTGTGACCATCCTGTACCTCGTTTTGCGGCATCAGTACGAAATACAGCCCGTGTAGTTGAAGTAGTCGCCATCTGCCCTGTAATACTGCAAAGTGTATCGGCTGTTTTCACATATCCTTCATAAATTCCAATCGCACATTTTGCAATTGTATCAAACCCATCGAGAGGATACATTGATATTTTAGCACGCCTAATATTTCCATCTTCCTCAAACTTTCTGTAATGCTTAGGAATAATTATCATTGCTTGTCCGTCCGTTCCTGTCAAATCGGAAGCTGAACCGTCTGCTTTTTTAGTAAAATCCGTTTCATCAAGATAATAAGTTATTGATTTATCATTTTTTATGCAAGCGGCTTGCATTTCTGCATGAACCGGCAAAGTTGTATGATAATCAGTATTTCCAATATCTGTTAAGCTGGTTGTGGCAGATGTAACATCCCATTGCACACCGTACCAGAGGTCTATTCCGAGAGCTGCAAGGCGGGCATCAATAACTCCGTTTATACTTGTATCATTTACATAAAATTCGCCATCAATATAAACCGTGTCGGCTGTTATTTTATAATGTTCGTTTTCTATGTTTACATCTTGCGCAATTAAAAAAGTAGGCAGAATAAACAATAATATTATTAATATTTTTTTCATCATTTTTGTTTTTTATGGAAATTCGCAAAAGATTTCATTAATTCGTACACTTGCAACCCAGACGATTGAATTATTTACACTCCCTGCGCTGTCCTGTACTTCGATAATAAGTGCCTCGTTAGTATCATCGGCACTTACTCTTATATTAAATGTAGATGTTGATTTGTAAATAGTTGTAATGGATGAATTTAGCAAAGTTGTGATATTTCCAACTCTTTTAATTGCTCCGAGTATCTGATAATGAAAACTTTCATTTGCATGGCTGGAAATTCCTGTCACCTGAATATCAAATGTCCATGCCATTGCTTGAGTAATTATCATTTGTTCGCTAATATCATCAATAAATAATTCGTGCCAGTCGGTTGTATTATGATTTACTTGTTTTATCACAACATAATCTAAGGTTCGTGCCGGAAAGAATGGAAAATATTGAAAATAACCGTTTTGATGCCATTTGCTCCCATCCGCTTGTATTCGAGTTCTTTCTCTACCATAGGTTAAAAATCCCATTGCAAATTCATCAGTATTTCCGAGGGTTCTATCTGCCCCGCCGGTTTCTCCACCGTTTGTAAAATCGTCAACATCCTGGGCACTCACAACTTCATAACTTCCGGCTGTAAACACATCCTTCATGTTATCGCTTCCGGTAAACTTTGCCGTGAGTCGGTAAAATTTAAGACTGTCAACTTCAAATATTATTGAGCCGATCGGCATTGTGTAAACAAAGTTTGTTGCTGTATCAGGGACCTCAAAAAATGACTTCCTTGTTTGTGAATATCCTGCAAAGGAAATTATCATCAATAAAATAATAAATATTTTTTTCATCGTTTCTTATTTAATTCATTATTACTATTTCTGTGCCCTCAGGGCGACCAACTGTAAACGTAACAACTTGCCCGCTTCTACTTTGCCCGCTTTCGGTAAGTATTCCGTTTTCATACACACAATAATCATCGTTTAACGAAAATTCGGTAACTGTAAAGGCTGTTTGTACGGCGGTTGCTTCAAACTTTTGTTTCTGCAAACCTCTTTCTTGCTTTAGCCTGCCAAGCATAAAATCGTATTTTATTGCCATGATTTAGAAGTTTTTATATTGATATGTTAAACTCGCGTAGTCATTAAAAACCTGATTTTTATTCATTGATCCATTGGACCATTGAATTTCTGTTGTGATTGGAAATGTGCTGCCTGATTTTACCACCTTACAAACCGCCCATTTAGCGGCTGATTTTGCGGGGTTTGTATTGTCGGCAAAACCCAAATAAGTTGTATCAATATCAACTTCGAGAACGGTGTCTGCCGTTGCTTGCAAATTTTCCAATGCGCTTGGAAATACTTTTATTATTCCTGCCATCTTAACTTAATTTAAAATATTTGTAAATGCTTAATATTGCAACAATTATAATTAGTATTGCGCTTATTAATTCGATGTTTTTCATATCACTTTTTATTTTGTCTAATGAAACAAGATCATTAGTATTAATTATTGATTTCAGTTTATTTGCATATTCCGGATCTGTTGCATAACCACAATTTTGCAGCTCCTCAGCTTGCATGTCTGCTGTATCTGCTTGCATAACCGGCTTATATATGTCGCCTTCCAGTAATTTTATTCTATCTTCAAAACTTTCACTTTCATTATTATAAACTCTAAATTTTTCAACCACCATAACCGGGTACCCGGACATGTATTCTAATGTTTCGTAAGTTATCGTTTCGCCACTCCACGAGCTGCCGACTTTTATTCCAAAAAAGTTATTGTAATTTTTTGCAAGATTAGAATTTCCATTATTCGATTCCAAGATAGCTTGAGCCATGTAAACCGAAGGAAATAATTTGTTGTTTCTCGTTGCATAAATTACATCTCCTTTATATTTTATTATAAATTCCGATCTTGTCATTCTTTAATTTCAATTCCTTTTTCCTTCAAATAAATAATTAATTCTTTCTCTACCGATGAAATAAAGTTCGTATATAAAAGACTATTTACCGAATCACTGTACTTTGTACTTAATGGGGCCCAGGAAACATCTTTAAATGCAGCCAGTGTTTTTGCTCCAAACAAGCCATCACAAACCAGGTCTTTATCATAATTTTTGTTTAAGTACGCTTGCAACATTAGCACCTCAAATCCATAAGCTCCATGTGTAAATGGAAATTCAACATGTGGATAGGATTTTGCGGTGTCAGGCTTTGGAGTTTCTTTTTCTTCATCAGTATTTTTCTTTTTTTTGATGAACACAAAATAATACCAAAGGGCTGTCAATACTATTAAGACTATCATAATTATTGTTATTGATTTTTTCATTTTATTTGTATTTTATAAATAGTAAGTAACTTGCTATCAATGCAAAACAGATAACAATAATTAAATTTAATGTCATTTTATTAAGACTTTCGCTCAACCTGCTTTCAAATATATTGCCTGCATAGTCTGTGTCATCTTGCGATAATCCCACTGAAAATAAATCATTCATAGTTTTAAAATTTGTAATTAATTCCGTTACCGGATATTATATTATTTATTTCTTCGATTTCTGAATTATCAAGTTCAGAATATAAAGTTTTGCTTAAATTAAATTTTGCCGGATAAAACCAGGTATTTTCCCAATAATTTCGCTCTCCAAATGAAATAATTAATTGAAGTATATCATCTTTTGTTTTCATTTCTCTGAAAACCTGGTAAATTGCATCTTCATCAGTTCCTGGCCAACCTCCATTATCTCCGGCATTTTCAATTCTATCGGCATAAGTTTGATAATTGCTTTCGGAATAAGTCAAATTATTCTTTTTAATCTCTTTTTCGGCACTTTCAACACCATCATCTTTTTTAAAGAACATTTTCCAAACTTTCCATACTACAAGCACAATTACAATGAATATGCCTGCTGTAATTAAGGTATTGGGTTTGATAGCTTTCAAATTCTCCACGTATTTCATCTTAAATTGTGTTTTTTAGATTAAATCCAGTCTTAGTCATCTTTTAAATTATGAATTCTTATTTTTTCATCAGCTATTGCTTTTTTTTCATCAGCTCTTTTTATTTCTTCAGGAGTTGATCCGTTTTTTAAATATGAATCGGTGCCGGGAGTATCATTTTCCTTTTTTTCGTAAAAGAAAACAAAATAAATTATTGCAGCAATTACAATTAATGCAATCCCTACATATATTAGATAATTGTTTTTTGATTTTGCTTTCATTGTTTTTTATACAATTTTTGTATTTAATAAATATTTAATATCATGCCTGTCTAATTGCCATTCTGCTTCATATTTTAGCCTTTCTTGATAACTCATGTTATTTTCTTGTGCCTGATCTCTCACTTGCTTATCATATTTATCGCTATGCTTTAATGCATTTATAACTAAAGCTACCTGTTGATCGTAGGATAAATCATCATAATTTTTCAAACCGCCTGCTAATTTTTCAAATTTATCACCCTTGTAAGAAAAATAAACTATTACCGCAATAACAATAATTATTACACCAATTGTAATTGGAATTAACAGTTTGCTTTTAAATATTTTTTTCATACTCATCAGTTTTATTAATGTAAAACATTACCAATGCTGCAATAATTACTATTATAAAAACACCGGTGAATATTATTTTTTTTGTTTTCATTTTTTCGATTTAAAATATATTATCAATACCAATGCTATAATCAAAACAGCAAGTATCATTTTAAAATATTTTGTTTTCAGCCACGAAGTATAACTTTCCGATTCTTGATTTTGCAAGTCATACGAATACATATCAATAAAATTTTGTTCTTGATTTTCTTCAGCTTCTGCATTCCATCTGTCGGTAGTTTTAATATTCAAGTAAGTAGTTAAAAAATTAAATCCTTGCCCTATTGCATTACCTAATCCATCAAGTCCGGTAATATCACTTTCGTTTTCTGCCGGAATAAGTTCGGGATTATTACTGTAATATTTTGCAAGTTTTTCAGGTTTATTATTTACAATTACCTCAAATATTTCAATTAATTGTATTACGGATTCGGAGAACAATTCGTTATTATCGTAATTAACAAAGTTTTCTATTGCATAAGCATTTGCATTGTTTTCGCTTTTTGTCTGGAGTAAATAATGACCGTATTCGTGTAATTTTATGAAATGTTGAAAATAATTGGGAAGTTGAGGAAATACAATACTGTTAAGCATTAATTCCCCTGTATCTCTGTTTATCCTTGCGGGTATTTTACCCAGGTTATCCTTATATGTAATTTTAGTAAAATCCATTTTTCAATGTTTAATATTTTATTTTCTTAACTTTGGCATAATTATTGAAACTCAATACATTATTATTAACTTAATTATTCACTTAAATTTACTCTTATGAAAAAATTACTAATTATTCCGATTATTTTTTTATTGATTTTTGCAGCTTGCGAAAAAGAAAAAGAAGTTGAAGATCCAAAATCTGATTGCGAAATAAATAATTATGGTTGGGTTGAATTTCAAAACAATAATGAGGATCCTTATAAAGTAAATTTTAATGGAGCTTATTATTCTAATATTTCTGCCTATTCATCAAAAACATTTAAACTAAACAGCGGGCATTTTGATTATGAAATAGTGCAAAAAAGCGGTTATGTTTTTTATCCTACTGTATATGAAGGAGCTGTTAATATTGTTTCTTGCGATACAGAAGGTTTTATATTAGATTAATTTCCAAAGTCAAGATTTCAAAGAACTAAGCCGGTACATTACCGGCTTTTTTTATGATTAATTTAGACTTTTAGCAAACATCTTATTACTAACATTTGTTGAATTTACAAATGGCGATTCTCCTGTATCATAAGTTGTGGGCGTAATTATTTTTTTTGTTGTCCGTTTTACTTTAGGAACTGGCGTTGGTGTTGGTGTTGGTTCTACCGGTTGATCCTTAAATAATTCGTCTTTATGAAATGGTTCGTTTACAGGATTATTATTAACTCTTCCTGATCCCGATCCCGATCCTGAACCTGAAGAAGATGTATCACTGTCCTGGCTTTTATCTTTTTTGTAATAAAACCAGTACACCAATCCGGCAATAATAATTATTCCGGCATAGATGTATAATGTTTTTGACTTAATTTTTGTAGTTTTCATTTTGTCGATATTTTTTTTAACTATAAATTTTGTCGAACTGAGTTTGTGTTATATCACCATCATTTACCATAACGATCAAGGCTTGCCGCTTAATTGCTTTTTCTCTTGAAAGTCCTAATGTTTCCATTGCATTGGTTACACCCCAACCCATATTATCAGCGCCAATTTTTGTGTTCATCCATTTAGCCTTGTTATCCCATTTAGTTTGCATTTCTGCTGATAGAGCATTATTAAAAAACATAAAATATGCGCCTATTCCAAGAATAAGTACTACTACTGAGATTATAATTGCTTTTTTCATTGTTATTTCTTTTTAAAGATTAATACTATAACTACTATTAAAACCAACGCAATTGCACCAATAGTAAGAGCATTTATGTTGCTTGCTTGCTGTGGTTGCTGTGGTGGTGTGGGTGCGGGTGTTGGTATGTTTGAACCGTTTCTTAAAGAATTCCAGGCAGATGCTCCCTGGCTAAATATATCTGCGGCATCACCTACCCAACCAAAGTCCCAAAATCCTCCACCACTTGATGAACCTCTAAATATCTCATTATCAATATCTGATTGAGCTTCATTTATGCCTGCTAAATCTTCGGGGTCTAAACCTCCATCGCCCCAATTTGAAATTGGTGAGTTTTCGTTTTGCGCTAACCTTAAAAATGGAATTATAAAGTGTTTTCCAAATTGTTGAAATGCTTCTTTAACTTTTTCCAATGTTGGCTCTGCTGTGCGTATGCCGAAACGGTATAATAATATTTGCGTTTCGTTTCGTTTTTCCTTTATAATTTGGTTTAATTTATCTTCATTTTCCATATTTTCTTGTTTTAAAAAAAGCCCTACCCTACAATGAGGGCAGGGCTCTAAAAATTTAATATAAATTATTAATTAAAATTTGAAGGTAAAAGTAACGGTTCTCCCAGCTGCGATATTCATGTACATTAAAGTACTTGCATCGAGGATAATTCCATTATCGGTAAGGTCAATGTCAATTTTACCGGTTTGAAACTGGTTTCTATCAAAATATTCAGCAAGGTTTAGACTTACTTCTCCAGGTCGTTTAACAAGTGGATTGGTTTTCGCAAAAATTATACTTT
>Ga0307991_1002334_pt1 | contig 12900 bp, 5 predicted proteins | sample EllFjometagen131_FD_203146 | JGI IMG/M metagenome (GOLD analysis project Ga0307991, IMG submission 203146) | Marine microbial communities from Ellis Fjord, Antarctic Ocean - #131 | ecosystem: Environmental > Aquatic > Marine > Unclassified | place: Southern Ocean | collected 2014-10-08
CGGACCCAGAAGACCCAGAAGACAAAGATGACAAAGATAACAAAGATAACAAAAAATATAAAACCCAACCTGCTACCATAAATCAAAAAAGCATCAGCTAAACCAAGGTTTTTGAATTGTAATAAGGGTTAGGCATGTTGCGATCAACGCTGATCACATTTCAGGGAGGGAATTCAAAAGTCTTGCCCGGTGTACCGTTCAGAGTAACATACTTTTTAGCTGTAGAACTGTTCAAAACTCTTGAATTGTGAGTTTATCAGTATTTAACTTGACGAATCGAAATAAGATATGCTGATAGGTAAGAAAAATCGTCGGGAGACTGATATGTACAAGAAAATTGTCTTGCTTTTATTATTTATACTGCCAATACTGCTTTTTTCATATCCGCGTCAGGATGTTTATAATACTGATACTTATGGATTTGAATCAACGCGTGCAGATTCTGCACATGGATTTGATGTTACCAAATATGAGCTTTTTCTGGATGTGAATACTGCCACTCACTATATTGACGGAACGGTAATTGCCACAGTGACAGCCACAGATGAAATAACAGATATAGCATATAATTTCATTGGATTAGCGGTTGATGAAGTGTTGGTTAATGGAGAAGTGGCAACTTATGATCATTCCGGCAATTTTCTAACAATTGAGCTTGGAATAATGGAAATGGCAGAGGAATTTGTTACCAGTGTAACGTATCACGGCTATCCGCAAAGCAGCCCCGGATATGGCGGTGGTATGTTTTGGAATACTAATTACGTATTCACAGTATCAGATCCCGATGCGAGCCGCTATTGGTGGCCCTGCTATGATCATCCGTGGGATAAAGCTATTGCAGATATACACATAACTTTGCGTGATGACTGGCTGGTGGCTGCAAACGGCATCAGAACTGGTATTGATCCCAATCCTGACGGTACAAATACCACACACTGGATTGGAGAAAACCCGATGACCACATATCTGGTATGTTTTCATGCTTCCAATTTTGTGGAATTTGAACAGGATTGCACACTTCCGAGTGGAGAAGAGCTTTTAGTGCAGCATTTCTGTCCGCCTAATCAATTGAATAATGCGCAGTCAGATTTTGCAGAAATGCCTTGGATGATAGAGTATTTTTCAGAAATATTTGGTGAATACCCGTTTGAAAAATTTGGCAACTGTGTGGTTCCTATGACAATATTTGCGGGAATGGAACATCAGACGATGGTTACGCTTGCAAATTATCTTGTAAATGGACAGGGCACCTATGAGACTGTATTTGCGCATGAACTTGCCCATCACTGGTTTGGTGATTGTGTGGCATTTCTTGATTTCCCGCATGTATGGCTGTCAGAAGGTTTTGCTACATATTCTGAGGCATTATGGACAGAAGAACATTATGGTTTTGAAGCAATGACCGATTATGTGATCGATGATATTCAGAACTATTATCTCAACTGGTCTGGAGGTAATAATTATACTATATATAATCCGACACTTTATAACTATTTTACTCCACCGGAATATGAGAAAGCAGCATCAGTATTACATACGTTGCGTGTGAGCGTGGGAGATGATAACTTTTTTGCGATATTGCAGCAATATTTTTCTACTTATATGAATAGCAATGCAATAACATCAGAATTTCAGGCAGTTGTGGAAGACGTCACAGGTGAAGATTATGAGCAATTCTTTGATCAATGGATCTATGGATCAGGAGTCCCGACTTACGAATATACCTGGTTTGTTAATCCTAATATGGCAATACCACGTATAAGAACGTTTGTGAAGACGAGTAGCACATCCGGCACAGACTTTAGCTGTAAAGTGCCATTTCACGTGGTTTATGAGAATGGTAATATGGATAGCATACTCGTTGATAGTAATGCTGATGGTATAATGACCCAGCGAATGCTGACTGATATAATAATTGAAGAAGTACAATTTGATCCGCATAGCTGGCTTCTAAAACGGGGAGTAAATTATCAGACCCTTGAAATCACGGGAGTATATCCCTTTGAAGGTGGAGTGGCACTTTACTGGTCGCCACTTTGGGAAGAGGAGCTGGAATTAACGGGATATTATATTTACCGTTCAGATGAACCTGATGGAGCATTTATGCTGCTTAATGGAGAGCCTGTTACGGAACAAAGTTACGTGGATATGGGACTTAGCGTAGGTGAAACATATTATTATAAAGTAGCAGCAGTGCTTGAGGATGACTGGTATAGCGAGGCAACAAATGCTTATGAAGTGCAGATCGAATCCTGGCCCCTCGATCAGGGAATTTTGGTTATCGATGAAAGTGCCGATGGCAATGGCAATCCAGGAAATCCTACAGATGCACAGGTAGATGAATTTTATGAGAGCATAATAGGTTCAGATTACACGGTTTATGATTATAATGAAAGCGGAGCTATAACGGTAGATCTGGTAAGCAATTACAGTGTGATCATCTGGCATGATACCGACCTTTCGCAAAAGCATTTTGGAGATAATGAAGGCATTTTGGGAAGTTATGTATATGCAGGAGGTAATCTGCTCGTAAGCGGCTGGAAAACTACCGATGATATGAGTGAACAATTTTTGGAGCAATTTTGCGGCGATACTGAATTCGTATCTGCTCAGGAGTTTATGGGAGCGAGTTCCGAAATGTATGCGGACGTGATAATTGACGGGGATAAAATACCTGCGGCATTTAATGGGCATCTGCCTTATGTGGCAGTGTTTCCTGAAGGTGATGCAGCGGTTTATGCCTATAATGGAATAGCGGGCAGTCAATATAACGGAATGCCATGTGCTGCAAAAAGTAATTACGAAGGGAATTGCCTGATATTGGGATTTCCGCTTTATTTCTGCTATGAGGATGAAGCAGATATATTTATGAACGAAATTCTGGAAGAATTTGGTATCACCGGAACTTCAGAGGGAGAAATTGCAGCGGGAGCTTTAAGCTTGAGCGTTTATCCCAATCCATTTATGATGGGTAGCAGAGCCACACTAAACTTCAGCTATGATCTGGGAAATGAGAATTTTGGCAGACTAAGCATATATAATCTGAAAGGACAAAAAATTATCGATAACCTGCTGCCTGCAACAGAAAATAGATATATCTGGCAGCCGGATACAAAACTTGCAAGTGGAATTTATTATTTGAGATTGCAAAGTGGAACTGAGAATCTAAATCGTAAACTACTGCTTTTAAAGTAGAGTGGGAGGATTTATGACCTATAAAAAGCAAGTCACAATGTTGCATTTATCTATGTTTGTGATGATCATAATCATAACATTTTTCGTATTTTACCGAGCAATGGTACATCTACGCGGGCAAATTGATGAGATCAAGATCAGTGCAGTTTTTCAGGTAAAACAGATCGGAAAAGACTATGATCTACTGCTTGAAAGCAATGAAGAATTACTTGCAAATGACCTCAGAGAAAAACTTACTGAATTAAGCTCAAAGATGAATCTGAAAACAAAGAACAGTGACATCTGGAATCTTGCCGAGGAAATGGAACTTGATCTGATCCTGGTGGCAGATATGAAAGGGAATATTCTGGGCAGTACAGAACCAAATCTGAAAGATATTAGTATTGCCAGCCGCATACCGGAATACGCAAGCTTCGTGAATGAGCCTTCCAATCAAAAGCGGATCATTACTGATCGTGTAGGCTTACTTTTTAATACAGGCAAACTCTATAAAGCAGCGTGGCTGATTGACCCAGCTAAGGATAAGGTTTGCATCGTAGCGACCGATTTCCGAAAATATCTGGAAAATACCCGTTCAGCCTCTTATAGTGATTATCTGCTGGGCGGATATTTCAACAGCGTAACACGCAATGTGATGCTTGTAGATGATATTTCACTTTATTATGAACAAGGAGCAAAGATATTTACAGATACCGGCGAAGAAAATCTGGAAATGGAAGACCTCACTGAAAATGCTTATGAAACAGTGGAAAGCCAGGTTATTGATAATATGCAATCTATCGTGATACCTTACACTCTCAGTGGCATGAGTGAATTTAACCGACTCTGGCTCAAGATCAGGTTTGATGGAGAAAAGATCAAAGAAGTTTCCATGAACCTTTTGCTGCGGACGTTGTTCAGTTTTGTGATTCTTGTTTTAGTGATCTATTTTGCTATTTATATGTTCTTTAAGAACCTGCTTGATGAAAGAGATAAACTGATTATTAAAGTGATAAATTCCCTCAAGAAAGATGAATTTGATGAGAAAGTGCTGGAAAGAGATGTATTTTCTAAAGAAATAGAAATGGGAATTTTGGACTTATCCCACCGTTTCGTGGAAAAATATAAACATTTTGGAACACTTGCCGAAGAAAAAGAAACAATAATTGCAAGATTGCATCTGCAACTGGAAAATGAGCAGCAAAAACAGCTATCCCTGCAAAAACATCTTATCCTGGCACAGCAGACTTGTGATCAGATGCAGCGCTATGACAAAATTACCGGATTACCCAACCGCGATACAATGCGGGATTATCTTTATTATGAACGTGAAAGAGCAGAGCGAGATAAAAAGGGCTATTGTCTGGTAATGCTTAAAATTGCCAATTTTCCTGAACTGATCAACCAATATGGCGAAGACTTTGGTAATTACCTGCTAAATAAAGCAGGAGCACAGATGCGGGCACTGCTAAGGAAACAAGATCAGATTGGACGCTGGGCTAATGCTGAATATCTGCTGCTTTTGCCACTTACTAATTCAGAGGGTATAAGGCTGGTTATAGCTAGAGTCGAGCAAATGCTTGCAGATACGGAATTCTTTTGGCAGGAATCTACTATTTACCTGAGCATATTATGCGGAGGAAGTGTTTATAAGACAGGTATGAGTGCCGATGAAAGCCTGAAACAGGTACAGCTTGCATTAGTAGAAGCTGTAAATACCGGCAGAGATGCCATTATAGGTTAATGTGTATCTGAAAAAAATCATTACATTCGTTTTCCTGGCTACTGTGTTTTTTAACCTGACAGCTATAACTTATGAGACTGGCAGTCTGCGCGGATTTTTCTACGGTGAAGAAGAAAACTGTGAATATGACAACTGGGTAAGTCACATTACAGAAGGAATTGCCCGCACTAATTATAATCTGTATGCGCCCTGGGAAGAACAAACAGAGGGTTTTGGAGCATTTCACATACCTGATGAAATTGAACTGCTGCAATGGTCAGAAGTTTACACTGCCTTTATTATGGGCGAAATGGAGACAGCAGAAACACTTATCGATTCATTTCTTTTCCCGTATGAAGTTGTGGACTTTCAGGATACAGACAGCGGGAATAATTATAAGATTTTGCGGGAAATAGTAGATTACAGTTTCGTTGATGATAATGGCACACCAGAGCCGGAAGATGATGAAACCGGTGCTTTTGGCTGGGGCTGGGGAATGTTTCTTTACAATCCGGCAGCTGCATATCCCATAATAATTTCGGCACCTCATCCCAATGATGACTATATCACTGTGCCTATGGCAATTGAATGCCTTGAACAATGGGATGCCATGTTTCTTTTTATCAGTGGAGCAGGCAGAGAAGTGGAATGGACGGAAATCGGGTCATACTCAAACAGTAAATCAATCAGCGACCCCACACGTAATAGTGACCACCCCTTGATAATCTCTTGCAGACTGGCAACAGACATGATCAGAGAAAACTGGAGACGTGAATTTTCATTTCAGCTGCATAGCTACGACTGGAACCGGCATGCTAACCATGCAAACTGCCAGGCATCCGTGGTTCACAGTAATCCCAATCTGCCTTTGCGTGATCTTTCCGAATTACACCTTGATATGATAAATCAGGCAGATATGCTGATGATTCCAGAAGGAGAATATGGTGATAACTCAGCTTGCTATCTTAACGATTATTATGCTGTAAATTATAATACTTATCCCTTTTATTATGTTACCGAAGACACGACAATAGTGGTCAATAACAGAATTGATCTGCCGGGTGTTGGTGGCGATTTTCGCGTTATGGCAATAGAAGAATGGAATCCTTATGACGTATATGATCCTTTCTTTCATCTTGAAATGGATGAACTGCCCAATCAATATCCGCAGATTTCATCACAGCTCCAGGAATTTTATGGCTATAACAGCCAGACAGAAGAATGGGATTTTGCGGAAAGATTTACCAGGACAATCGATTGGTATCACCCCTGGGTTGATAACCTGGGAGCTGTATTGCCTGCAACCTTTGAACTGGATGACGGACTTGAACCTACTGCAATAGACAGTATCTGGTTTGATGAAATAAATGACAGCTCAATAAGTGTAAACTGGTTTCCGGAGCCAGCTTATGATTTTTATACTCACAGAATATTTATTGATACTCTTGCTATCGACCCTGAAATGTCACCGTATTATGACCGTAATGATTTTGCGATGCTTGCCAGTCCTCTGCATGATAATTTCACTATATCAGGACTGGAACTTAACCATCTTTACAATGTGATGATCGCAAGCGTAGATTATAATGACAATATTGTTTTTTCCGAAAATTATACTACCTATACTGCCCCGGCAATTGTTGATAACTTCGCTGAATTTGCCGGTGATGGGATTGTTGATCTGCACTGGACGGCTGTGATGCAATCAGGAAACCAGGGTTTTAATATTTACCGCCGCATCGGCAGTGGAAATTATGAACTTATTGCAGAGTGGGAAGATTTTGCGGAACTGGTTAGTAATAATGAAAATGAGCAGGAATTTCTGTTTTCTGATGATACAGTAAACAATAATAATTTTTACCGCTATATGATCAGTATGACTAACCTGGCTGACACAGAATATATGTTTGATGACTATGAACTGGCAAATCCACGAGCTATTTTTTCGCTCACATTTTCTGATGAATTTGATAATCAGGATGCTATAGATTTCTCATGGAATTATTATGCAACCAATAGTTTTGACCAGTATTATGACCTGCCTATTAGCAGCTATCAGGGTGAAGATATATATACTGCAATATGTAACCCATCGTGGACTGAAGTATGGACTGAGCGTGATATCAGAGGATATTTCAATCCCCTTTCCACCTGGAAAAGCTGGGATATCAAACTGCGTTCCCAATTAAACGCCGATGATCCCGTAACCTTATGGCTATCAGATAATTATCCGGCAAACTACCATGTATATCTGCTTGATAATGGCAGCGATATCATGTATAATCTACAGAATGAGAATATTTCACAGATTCTGGTAAATGATATCGGTGCTGCCGACCTTACACTCTATGCTGGAGACGTGACACCAGATATTGATATCATTAACATTCCTAACGTTTTGCTACAATCAGGTGATGAGCTTGTTATCAATTATGAGGCAGCCTTTCCGCAACTGATCGATTACTATTCTTTAACACTGGTCAGTACTGAAGATGCAATTATCCTTCTCGATAGCATTTCCACGGAGCTTCCTGATGAACTTGTGTGGACTGTTCCTGATACACTGGCAATTTATGGTGCAAAGCTACGGATTAATTATACAAGTTATACAGGGGAAAACTTCGTTGCAGTTGGCAATTACACCATTGGAATAATTTCTGATGAATATGAATATGACCTTGCTGAAGGCTGGCATAATTTCAGCAGCGTCTGGATTGATTCCACGCTTGCGATTACTGATGTTTTTGGTGATAATGCCCAATTATATACTTATGCAGACAGCTCTTATGTATTTGCAGATTCGATAGTTTTTGGAACCGGCTACTGGCTGGAACTTTCAGAAGGTGCTCAAATTAGTGCAATTGGAAATTATCAGCTTGAACAGTGGCAATATCTAATGACACCAGGATGGAATCTCCTGCCAAACCCATTTCCATGTCCCATTTCTGTGGAAGGTCTTGAATTTGAATTCTTTTCTATAAACCATGATTTCCGAGGAATGGTAGAACTTGGGTTACTATCATACAACGTTTATGCTTATCGTGATTCTGCTTATATTCCTGCCGAAATAATTAATCCCGGTGAATCATTCTATATCTATAATCTTCAAGATGAGATAGTTCCGACTACAGCTATATTTATTCCGGGCAATAGCGGCACTCCTCTGCCTGATATTAATGCTAATTTCCTGTTGGGACTGGAAGTTTCGCAGTTGGGTGATAATAGTAAATGTATAATAGGCAGAGCAAATAACAGTTATGATGGATTTGATGAAATCTATGATTTTCCGGCATTACCACCCAAACCGGAAAACCATGGCTGCCGTATTGCCTTAACTGCTCCTGGTGAAGATTTCCCTGAAGCTGATTTCCAGACCCTTTTCATAGGTGGATTTTGGGAATTTCCGGTTAAGGAGCAGGATTTTGTGATCAAAGCACAACCTGATAACGATCTTAGCCTGAGCTTTGACGAAATAGAATTCCCTCTGGATTACTTTGCTGAAATCATGATCGGTGATGTGATTTATGACCTTGATCTGATTGATGCACTTGAACTGGAAACAGATGAAATTGGTGAGATTAGCGGTACTGCATATATCCATTATCCGCGAGTTTGGGATTATGGTAATATTGATAAAAATGGCGGAGTTGGAGCTTTTGATGCTGCCCTTGTTTTGCAGCACAGTGTGGGAATTGACCCCACTCCAATGGCTCCTCTTCCCTGGCTGGAATGGAGAATGATCACTGCCGATGTGGATGGTAATGAAGAAATTGAAAGCTATGATGCTTCTCTCATTCTGCAATATTCCATTGATATAATTACTGGCTTTCCTGTGAATTTGAGAGAAGAGATGATACCGCCTCGTGGCACGATTGCCTTACACCTAGCAGGTAAACAACTGGAAATAATATCTCTGGGTAATGTGTATAGCCTGGAACTATCTATACCCGCCAAAGTTGTGGAATTTATGACTGATCAGCAGGAAATATTATGGGCTGGAAATCAGATGCAGCATTATCAGCTGGCAATTGCTTCTGCAAATGAAATTACACATAACAACGTTATCGGAAAGATGCGTTTTGAGGAAGCAATCAGCAGGTTAGAATATTTAATTGTGTTGATAAATGGACGGGAAACAACAGTCGAAATTGAAAGAGGTGAAATACCCCAAGTTACCGGACTTTCACCCATTTATCCCAACCCCTTTGTTTATAACCGGCAGCGTTCTGCCAATATGAGACTTAACTTCGCATTAGCAGAAACCGGAAAAGTAAATATTTCTATTTACAATATTCGAGGTCAAAAGGTAAAGGAACTGATGCACTGCATTATGGAAACAGGCAGCCACGAAATAAATTGGGACTTGTCAGGTAAAAATGGCAGATCCGTGAGCAGCGGCATCTATTTCCTGAAAATGTCAGCACCGGAATACCTTGAAAGGAGAAAGTTTATTATACTGAAATAAGCTATGAAAATTGTAATCTTCCTATTGGCCATAACACTCGTAATGAGTAGTTTATTTGCTGATGAACTGGCAAATAAACAGAAAGAGCTGGATGATCTGAATCGTCAGATATTGGAGCTTGATAATCAACTTAAGCAAAACCAGAACTTAAAAAAAGAAAAACAGTCTGCCATTGATGAGAAAAATACCCAAAAGAAACAACTGGAATCACGAATTTGTGAGCTGGATGCAGATCAATGCAAAGCTCAGGAAGAATGGGATAAAACAAAGCAAAACCTGAAAAACACCTCGGATAACCTGAGCCATAAGAAACAATCTGTCCAACAATTATATAATTCTGCTTATGAACTCGGTGAAGCTCTCGTAGTGGGACATTACGCACGGCTTCTAAATGAAACTGCCGATGCCTGGGTGCTTGCAGATGCACTTTCCAAAGCAGATGGAAGGCTAAATGCGCTTAACGCCGATATTTCATCTCTGGAAAACCAGCGAATTACTCTGGAAAAGAAAGAAAAAAACGATGCCACGTATTTTAAAGATGTGCAGTGGACAAAGATCGTTTCCAAAAAGAAGAAAAGTAACTATCAAAAACAGATTATTACCCTGGATAAAGAAGTAAGCTCACTTGACCGTGAATATCAGGCTGCACTTAAAAGTAAAGAAAATCTGGAAATTGCTCAGGAGGAAATGAACAACCTGATTACCCGTTTGAGAGATCGAATTCCCAGCTATAGGCCTGCTTATTCCTATAAGTTTTCCACACCCCGTCTATTGTGGCCAGTGGTAGGGGAAATACTTCGCGGTTATGGCGATTATAAGGGTGCCAATAACAGACTTTCACTACATAATGACGGCATAGATATTTCTGTGCCTATCGGTACGGAAGTCCGCTGTGTTGATAAGGGTGTGGTCGCATTTGCAGGTCGCAATGGCGGCTCAGGTCGCGTGGTGATTATCGATCATCAAAACGGATTTTATTCTATTTATTCTCATAACGACCATATTGAAGTTGCACTGGGAGATGTCGTAGCTAAAGGCTCAGTACTCGCACTCTCAGGTCAGTCCGGATTGACTGATGAACCCTGTCTGCATTTTGAAATCAGAAAAGATGGTAATGCAGATGACCCTCTAAATTATCTGGAATAAATTAATGTTATATGTTGTCATTTACAAACTGGAGGTAATACAATGAAAAACACTGTTTTAGTACTTTTACTCGTAATGTTTTGTGCTCTTTCAGCACAGTGGAGTAATGACCCCGAAATGAATAATCGCATTTCTTATCTGGGTGGCGACCAAGCTATTCCCAAAACTGCGCAATTTCCCGATGGCTCTTGTTATTTTGGCTGGTGGAGTAATGATACCGGAAATTATAATATGCGTTTGCAATATCTGGACTCCGATGGAAATGAAGTCTGGGAACAAAGCGGAATGCTGGTGAGTGATCATACTCAGATGAGCTGGCTTACGGAATGGGATATGACAGTTGATCTGGAAGGTAATGCAATATTGGCTCTCAATGATATCAGAGTAGCAGAAGGTCAGCTTGATATCATAGCTTATAAGATTTCACCTGAGGGTGAATTTCTCTGGGGTGATGATGGCATCAATTTATCAAATGGAGGCTTTAATGCTGCACCTGTAGTGACAGTTACAGATAACAATTATTGCATCTTTGCCTGGGCTGATGAAACCACTACCAAAGTAATGAGCATTACGCCCACAGGTGAACTTGCCTGGGAACAGCCCATTATTCTCAACGAACTTGACACTACTAACTGGCCCCAATTGCTTCCGGCAACCGATGATGGCAGCGAAGGAGACTTTCTGCTTAAATATTTCGTTAATACAGGTCCTTACTGGTCACCAAACAGGGCTGTATATATGCAAAAATATGATATGAACGGCAATCCCGTTTGGGATAGCCCCGCAGTTGTGAGCGATGCTTATGGTATTTCTGCCTGGACTCAATTCTTTTCAGTAACTCCTGATGGTTCTGGTGGTGCTGTGATTGCCTGGCATGATGACAGACTTTCGGAAAATACTTCCCGCGCTTATGTGCAGCATATTACCACAGATGGCACTGCCGTTTTTGAGGATGGCATTCTCGTGGCAGACCATGCACCTGATCAGATGTATTATCCCTCGGCAATTTATCAGCCCGAAACAGAGCTTATCTACGTAAGCTGGCGTGAAACAGATGCAGGACAAAATAATGCAGGAGTATTTGCTCAAAAGATCAACTCAGATGGTGAATTGCTATTTACCAATACAGGAGTGAATATATCACCAATTCAAAGTACAGGTGGCACACTGATCGGTATCAGACCTTTTGGTGAAGATATTGTCGCTGTTTATTCTCTTTATCCCTGGGGCAATTTCTCCAATGAACAAATTTTGGCAGAAAGAGTAAATCCCGATGGTGATATCGTATGGAATGAGACCCTGATCATCTCAGATATGCAATCAGAAAAAATGCATACTAACCTTGCTGATGTACGCTGGACAGATGAAGGTTTTGCACCTGATGACGCTTTCGTTATTTCCTGGGGTTCAGGTCAAGAGGGCATTTATGCCCAAAGATTTAATGATGATGGTACTATTGGTGGCGAACCCATTGAATTACCGGCTCCGATTAATCTTACAGCCGAAGTTGAGATTTACAACGTGATGCTGGATTGGGATATGCCGGATGAGCGCGCTTTGACCGGATTTCAGGTTTACCGCAATGATGAAATGCTCTATGAAATTATAGACCCTGACACTCACGAATTTGAAGACTATGTATGGGAATATATTACCTATGAATATTACGTGGTCGCTGTATATGATGAAGGTATTTCTGCTCCCTCAAATACAGTCGCGGCTACTGTAGTTGAATATCCCTTCCCGCCTTCAGATTTAGTTGTTGATTGTGCCACAGGCTTGATGACATGGCAGCCACCGGCTTTTCCGGATCGTGACCTTGAAGGTTACAATATTTATCTGGAAGGAAACCTGGAAGGACAAACCTCCGAAACTTCATATCAACTCACGGATCTGATAGCGACAATGAATTATGTTTGTGGCCTTTCTGCCCGTTATACAGATTCGGAATCGGCTATATTAGAATTAGAATTCATATACTCCCCTGTTGCAGGTGATGAAAACGATATTCCACAGACTACTGCCCTCCTCGGCAATTATCCCAATCCTTTTAATCCCAGCACTGCGATAGATTTCCAACTTGCTAAGTCTGGCAACATAACTCTAAATATCTATAACAGCCGCGGTCAATTGACTCAGACTCTATACAAAGGCTTTATGACTTCTGGAACTCACAGCCTTAATTGGGAAGCAGATTCACAACCCAGCGGTATATATTTCTACACCCTGACCATCAGTCAAAACACCTTGAAAAGTAAAATGCTGCTGATCAAATAAATAATAATGGGGCTGATTACAAATCAGCCCTATTCCAAAATAGTCGAGATAATATTGGATTATAATCCAATATTATCTCGACTATTTTGGAATAGGGGGTTTAATACCCTTATAT
>Ga0307991_1002335_pt1 | contig 12899 bp, 11 predicted proteins | sample EllFjometagen131_FD_203146 | JGI IMG/M metagenome (GOLD analysis project Ga0307991, IMG submission 203146) | Marine microbial communities from Ellis Fjord, Antarctic Ocean - #131 | ecosystem: Environmental > Aquatic > Marine > Unclassified | place: Southern Ocean | collected 2014-10-08
ATGATATTGCTGTTCCAGAGCATACGGACTCCATCTATTTTCTTAAATCGGTCATCATGATCTGTGATGCCATGGTGCTTTTGGGTAAACGCTATGCTGATCTGGCACGCACGCTTGCCGAAAAGGAAACAGACCGTCGGCGAAAAAAAGAACTTTCACAAATTGCCGCTGTTTGCGATAGAATACCCGGAAACCCGCCGGCAAGCTTTCAGGAAGCCTTGCAGATGATCTGGTTTGGCCAGGTGGGCCATTTTCTCGAAGAAAACGCGCCGTCTTACTCCCCGGGCCGCATTGATCAATATCTCTATCCCTTGTATGAAAAGGAGATGGCAAACGGCACAATTAACCGGGAAGATGCTGTGGAACTGGTCTATTGTTTCCTGATGAAATTCAATGAAATTCCATGGGTGCTCAACGAGTTCGCTTCGATGTACTATGCCGGTTACATGGCCTTTCAAAATGTTGTTGTGGGCGGCCAGAAAAGAGATGGCGGTGATGCGACCAATGACCTGTCCTATCTTATTCTCGATTGCGCCAAGAACCTTAAAATGTACCAGCCGTCCCTTGCTGCCAGGGTCCACAATAACTCGCCCCAGGAATATTTAAATAAAATCGCGGAGGTGGTTAAAACCGGCATCGGATTCCCGGCAGTCCATTTCGACGACACAGTCATTAAAATGCTGTTGAGCTACGGGGTAGAAATTGAAGACGCCAGGGACTATTGCTTGGTGGGTTGCGTGGAACCGGGCATCAGCGGAAAACTGTATCAATGGAGTGCCGTGTGTCTGACCAATTTTCCCATGGCTGTAGAATTCGCGTTAACAAACGGTGTACAATCCGTTAGCGGTAAAAAGCTCGGGCTTGAAACCGGAGACCCTAAAAATTTTGAGACATTCGAAGACTTTGCCGATGCAGTGGAAAAACAGATGGCGTATCTGATTCGCATCAGTGCCATTGTGACTGTCTTTACCCAACAGGTGCATCGGGATTATCTGCCAAAACCGCTGGCATCATCCATGATGGAAGGTTGCGTTGAAAGCGGCAAAGACGTTATGCTCGGCGGTGCGAAATACAACTCCGGCCCGGGTATCATCATCGCCGGTACCGGTGACTATGCCAATGCCATGGCGGCCGTAAAAAAACTTGTCTATGATGACCGGATCATATCGATGGCCCGTCTGTGTGAAGCCCTGGGAAAAGATTTTAAAGGCTTTGAAGACGTGCGCAAGCTTTGCGTGAATGCCCCCAAATACGGCAATGACGATGATTATGTCGATGAATTTGCCAAACAGATTATCGACTTTGCCGGCAAAGAAATTAAAAGCTACCGCGGCCTGAACGCCCCCATGGCATTAGGGACGCTACCGGTGTCCTCACATGTCCCCCAGGGGCTGGTTGTGGGCGCCCTTCCGAGTGGGCGGAACGCCACCCTGCCATTAGCGGATGGCATCAGTCCGTCCCAGGGCACAGACTTAAATGGCCCGACGGCTGTGATCAAATCAGTGGATAAGATCAACTAGGAGGTATCCACCGTTGGCGTATTGCACAACATGAAACTAGATCCCTCCATGCTGGCCGATGAAAAAGGGTATGCCAATTTTGGTGCTCTGTTGCGGACCCACAATCAGCTGGGCGGTGGTCATATTCAGTTTAACTGCGTCGACCATGAAAAGCTGTTAATGGCACAGAAATCTCCGGATGAGTACAGATCGCTGATGGTCAGGGTCGCCGGTTACAGCGCATTTTTTGTTGAACTGTGCAAAGAAATTCAGGACGAAATTATCAGCAGAAGTGCTCAATCGCAGTGGGCGGCATAAGCCTATTTGCTAATCTGAAACTGGCGCCTGCGGACCGGGTTTAATCGGTTCCGGGCGCCAGGCCTGTATTTAAAACAAATGGAAACAGAAAATTGGAGATATTGATGAATGGAACCTGTTAAAATCAAAGAGTTGCTTGATTCAGTCTTGCGTTTACAGACGATCACCCAAAAAACTGCACCTCGCAATATCCAACAGTCTTTATGTTTCTGGCTCAATAATTGCTTCCTCCCTGATTGGCACAATTTTTTTATCATCATCAGCCTGTCAACTGTTTGATTTGTTATTATGATATTATTTTAAACCGTAAGATCGGGTCGTGTTTTGACAATTATTTTTTTATAATTTTTTGTTGACAAAAAGTGAATTCCAAGAGAATATGATGCATATCTGCGATGTATAGGTATGTATACAGTCATTTGTTTTTTAGCCACAAAAGTTTAAATTTCTGCTGTTTCTAATTGTTCACGGCCTTAATTTGCTTTTTTATCAGTATCTGTCCGGCATGTGGTGAAGTAGACTCATACGGCCGCAGTATAGGGACTCTCCCATGAACAGTTGTTCGTTTTTAAAATTTTTGGGGTCGTGTTTTTCCCAACATTCTGCTAAGTTTACCATAGCCGAAAGGTAAGGTCGTTTCCAAAATAGTTTGAAAAATTGTACCGCCCTACATTTTTTTATCGGGCACCGGTGATATGCAGGGCAAGGCGAACGGAGAGCTGACATGCTCAAAGCAAAAAATATTACCAAAAAATTCGGTGAAATTGTTGCCGTTAATGACTTGAGTTTTGAAGTCAAAAAGGGGCAGATATATGGCATTGCAGGACCCAACGGCGCCGGTAAGTCCACCGTATTTAATCTGATTACCGGCAATTACAGCTATGACGGCACCATCGAATTTGATGGACAACCCATCACCGGTCTTGCCCCCCACCGCATCGCCAAAGCCGGTATCGCCCGCACCTTTCAGATCCCTGAAATATTTCCAAGCCTCGATGTGCAAACAAGCATCCGTGTTGGCAGTCGGTTCGGTGCCAGAGGCGGTCTGGATCTGGGACATGCGGATGACATCATAGAGTTTGTGGGACTTAAAGAGGAACGGTTCCAAAATACAGGTCTTCTGAATCTGCTGGGTAAAAAAAAACTGATGATCGGTGCTGCTCTGGCCACAAAGCCTGAAATTCTCATGCTGGACGAGCCTATGGCAGGGTCCAACACACATGAGATTATAAAACTGATGGATCTGATCCAGAAAATTAATCAGGATCTTGGGGTCACGATTATTATTATCGAACATTTTATGAAAGTGCTTACAGAATTGACGGAAAAGCTTCTGATTATTGATTCAGGCGCAAAAATCTGCTGTGACGAGCCTGAGGCCGTAACCAGTAACGCCAGGGTTATTGAATGTTATCTGGGTGATTCCCATGCTGAATGTAAATAAGTTAAATGCCTATTATAGAGAGTCTCATGTTTTAAAAGATGTTTCCGTGCAGGTGGGCCAGGGCCAGGTAGTGGTCATGCTGGGGCCCAATGGCCATGGGAAAAGCACGTTGTTAAAATCAATCTGCGGGTTGGTGGAAAAAGTCAGGGGTGAAATCTTGTATGACGGACAGGATATCATCGGTTTAGCAACGGATAAAATAGTGAATCTGGGTGTTACCTATATTGCTGAAAACCGTGAATTATTTCCCTATATGACGGTCCGGGAAAACCTTAAACTCGGCGCGTACTCCAAAAATGCCAGGGCCAATGAGAACAAAAATATGGAATGGGTGGCGTCTCTTTTTCCCAAACTGATGCAACGTCAAAAACAATTGGCCTCTACCATGAGCGGCGGCGAAGCGAAAATGCTGGCCATTGCAAGGGGGCTGATGTCTGATGCGGAGCTGCTTTGTATTGATGAGCCGGCACTGGGGTTGCAACCCAGCTACAGGATGGAGGTTTTTAAGATTATAAAGGAGATCAGCAGGCAGGGGAAAACGGTATTTCTGGTGGAACAGAACATCCCCCAGATAATAGAAATGGCCGATAAGATTTATATTATGGAAGAGGGCGCCATCTCTTTTGAGGGCAGCAAGGATGATGCATTAAACAATGAGCAGTTAAAAGAAATATTCCTTGGATTATAATTGGGGTATCGTGCTCAAAAATTGCTGTAGCGCATGGTTTCTACGGAGTCATAAATGTTTCTTGAGATAATTGATGTAACCATAAGCGGTCTTATTAATGGTTCTGTCTATGCTTTGATGGCGGTTGGCCTGACACTGGTGTACGGGGTGACCAAGGCCTTTAACTTCGCCTATGGCTCTTTTTACAATATGGGGGGCTATTTTGCATGGCTGCTTCTTATCCCACTGGGGATTGCCGGCGGCTATCTGTCTGTTTTCTTTGTTGCCGTTCCTGTCTTTTTCATGGTGGGCTACCTGTTGGAAAAGGTATTGGTATCTCCCTTGCGAAAATATGATGACTGGGAGATGAAAGTCATGATGCTGACCCTGGGCCTGTCCCTTTTTATGGATTTTGGGTATCAGGCCATCTTCGGACCCCGCATCAAATCCTTGCCGGGTATGATCAACGGCACCCTTGAAATTGGTGAAGTGGTTCTTTTTCAGCAGGATATCGCTATCTTTATATTGTCCATCGTCAGTATGCTGTGTTTTGGCTGGATTCTTAAATATACCCGTATCGGAATGGCGGTCCAGGCGGTGGCGCAAAATCCTGCCGGTGCTCAAATTGTGGGAATTCCCAAGGATTTTGTTTTTGCGGCCACATTTGCCATCTCGACGATCATGGTGGGACTTGGGGGCATTTTGCTCGGTCAGAAAAATTTCATTGATCCCATGGGCAGCACCAATATCATGATAAAAGCATGGGTTATTACGGCTTTCGGCGGCATGGGCTCCATCAGCGGCAGTTTGTATGCCGCTTTTATTATAGGCATGCTCGAGGCTTTTGTTGGATGGTATTTTGGAATGATACACATACAGATTGCAACCTTAACATTGCTGTTAGTCACCCTGGCTGTACGCCCCCGGGGCTTGATGGGAAGAGAGTAAATTATGAGCTTAAAACGCATGATTCTGATTTTAAGCGGTTTTTATTGTGTGATGGGTATTATGCCGCTTTTTGTCGGGCACACCGATTATATCATGAATATTATGATCATGATTCTGATATGGGCGGTTGTGGCCTCCTGTTGGGATGTGATTATGGGGTTTGCCGGAATTTTTTCTTTCGGTCAGGTCGCCTTTTATGTCATGGGCGCCTATGCTTCCGCCATACTTTCCGTTTCACTGGGCATCCCCCCGGTTTTTTCTATCATACTGGCTGGTTTCATTACAGGCCTGCTCGGGTTGATTGTGGGCCTGCCCTGCCTCAGGCTTGCCGGACCCTATGTTGCTCTGGTGACATTTGCCGTTCATATGACCATGATTCCTTTTTTAAGGGGCCCCCTCGGTAGAGCCATTGGCAGCGGAGGTGCCCAGGGAATTCTCACCATACCCCCCATCAGACTGTTCGGAATTGCATTCAGCTCAGATCATCTGGTGCCGTTTTTTTATTTAACGTTTCTCTTGACCATCGCCTGCACGCTGGTTCTTGCGGTGATTATAAAATCCTATTGGGGTACGGCTTTTCTGGCCCTGAAAGATTCCGAGAGCTTTGCCACAAGCCTGGGAATCAGTGCATTTAAGTACAAATTGATGGTGTTTGCCCTCACCTCATTTATAACAGGCCTGTTTGGTGCCCTCTATGCACATTATGTGGGGATGTTGTCGACAAAAATGCTGAGCATGGATGTCTTTACAATTCTGATGATCATGATGGTGATCGGGGGAATCGGCAAATACCCCGGTGTTGTTGTGGGCGCGGTTATCACGGTAACCATTAACCAGCTCCTGGCGCCATTGGGCATGTATCGCCCCCTGATAATGGGCGCTATCGTGGTCATTCTGGTTTTGTTTGTTCGAGATGGTGTCATCGGTCTGATTCAAAAATTTTCCCCGGTAAAGCAAAAGTTGGTGGCAGCCGATAAACCGTCTATAGCGGCACCGGGAGGTGAATAAGACGCCTTGACAGCCACAGTAACAATACATAATATAAGATAAACCGTCTATAGCCGTTCGATGGTGTCAAATTCCACACCGATAAACCGTAACAATACATAATATAAGATAAATCGTCTATAGCGGCACCGGGAGGTGAATAAGAGCAACGGTTTCTATTTTTAAAATTTTCGAAAAAGGGCGTTACGAGAAGTGGATGTTTAATATCAACGCAGTATTTTTATGAAATGGGAGGCGTAAAATGAAAAAAGTCAAGTGGTTGGCAATTATTTTGGCAGTTTTTATGTTTATGGGACCATGGGCCTTTGCAGCCGAAACCATCAAAATCGGAGTGCCTTTGGCCATGACCGGTGCATATGCTGGTTCCGGGGACAATTACTGGAAGGGCATTGAGATGGCGACAAACGAGATAAACCAGGCCGGGGGTTTAATCGGGAAACAGATTGAGATTGTTCGTTTTGACTCCCAGGAATTTGCCCCTGAGGTTGTCATGCAGGGCGCGGACTACCTGTGCGGCAAAATGAAGGTTACCTCCGTCCATGCCGGATGGGCCGGCTGGGGCCAGGATATACGCGCCTACGGTAAATATGATGCACCTTTTTTCTGTGATGATGGGGCCACGCCGCCGGTTGATGTTTACAAGAGCGATCCTGCAAAATATTACAACACCTATTTTATCACCGATACCGGTGGTGATCAGGGGAACAGCATGTTCAACATGCTCACGGCCCTGCCCTATGAGTATCCCAATAAAAAAATCGTGATCATCACCACCGATGACACATGGGGAATGGAAGTGGGGGATACCATTGCAAAACGATTTACAAAAATAGGCTGGAAAGTCGCAAAACGGGAAACAGTTCCTTATGGTACAAATGAATGGGGGCCGATTTTAACTAAAATTCGAAGGATCAAACCGGCGCTCATCCATGTCGAGATCCCCAGTTCCCAGGAAGTCATCACTTTTTTCCGTCAGTTCATTAAACAGCCCACCAACTCCATTCTCAGTTACGGATGGAGCATTTCACCCCTTGAAGTGCTGGAGGCCATGGGTAAAGATGCTGATGGTATTGTCGGTGAAATGCCTGCCGGTATGCCGGCACCGATAGCCCCCAACGCCAAGGCGCAAGCCTGGGTGGATAAATACATGGGGATTTATAAGCATACCATTCCGGCGGGTTCCTGGATTGCCTATACCGGCGTGATGGCCTGGGCCGATGCGGTTACCGCCGCAGGCGATGAATATAATTTTAAAGCGGTTAACAAACATCTCAAAGAGGCGGGGTACGAAGGCCTGCTGGGCAAGATCACGTTTGGTGAAAATAATACCTGGCATGCCCAGTCGGCAGCGCCCATCGTTCACTATCAGGTGCAAAACGGGCAGCTTGTGGCCCTTTATACGGATCCGCCCATCAAACCGTATAAAGATTACAAGTTTCAGGTGCCGCGCTGGATTAAAAAGTAAACCGATGTAAAAAGTGGGAAACCATATGGCGCCATAGCGCTTGCAAGTGTTGAGAGACAGGGGTTGTTTATCCTGGCTTGCCGATTTAAAAAGATCGGCCGGCGGATAAACAACCCCTTTTTATGCCGGCATATATCAACACCGGCAACATGAAAACGGCACAGCCTGAAGGGGCTGTCAGAAACCACCTCCGGTAGACCAGCCAAAGCCCCAGCCCGGCTGGGCAATATGCCCACCAAAATAGAATCGGTCATTTCGGGGAGCAGGCACAGCAGCGTACGGCCGGTAAGGGGCATGATGCTTTTTGTACGCCCCCTGCGGACAGGCCGCCCATGGATTGTGTTTGGCAAGATAAATATGACGGCCGGCCCTGTCCCGCAGGCGCTGCAGCTGTTGCCTCTCACGGTGGTTTATCCATCCGTCTGTTTTTGCATGCCTTCTGGCCACATGAATTCGTGCCTGTTCTTTTTTTAATCTGTTTAATTCGCATTTTGTAATTTCACCGGTCCGAACGCCCTGCTTGATTCTATCTTTCTGATTTTGATGACGGTTACCATGCTTCTTGTCGGCCCAGGCAACACTGCCGCCGATCAGCAACAGTGACAGCGAGATTCCTATTGTTTTGATTATTTTTTTTTGCATATCGATTCCTCCCTTGATGGTTTTTGCCGATAGGTTGATTTGATACGGACGCGTTTTTATACATTCAGACGATTGAAGGCGAAAAAAGTCTACATTTTTTTGCAGCCTTTATTTGCAAATCTACACATTCTTTTGAAATGGGGTTTTTTATTGAATTGGAAACCGGATGCTGGAACTGGAAATTGGATACAACAGGAGGGAAGTCTAATTTTTTGGCCAATAGGGCATCGGGTTATTTGAGATTTGGATATTGTAATTTATTTGGGATTTGGTGCTTGTACTTTGTGATTTCCGATTTAACCTGTGTAGGTTATGGTTCTTTTCTAACGATATACTCCATGATTCGGTTACCATCCATCGCATTGACGGTTACCTTGAAATCGCCCAGGGAAATCTTCTCTTTTTCAATGGGAATACGGCCGATCTGGTCCAGTATATAACCGGAGAATGTATCATAGGCCATGGATTCGGGGATATTCAAGGGGATTGTTTCGTTCACTTCATCGATTTCGGATTTGCCGAGTACCGCCCATTCATTTTCCCTGATCCGGGTAATATGGGGCTCAACCTTATCACTCTCATCGCTGATTTCGCCCACAATTTCTTCCAGCACATCCTCCATCGTGATCAGACCGGCGACACCGCCGTGTTCATCAACGATAATAGCGATATGATTCTTGCGTTTTTTTAACTGATGCAGCAGTTGATCCAGCTTCTTATTTTCTGGAATAAAATAAGGCCGGTTCATGAGTTTTTTAATATCCGGTTCATCTGCCTCAGTGGACTGGTGGATAAAAATATCCTTGATGTTGATAATCCCGATGATGTTGTCAATCGTATCCCGGTAAACCGGAATACGCGTAAAACCGGATTTGCCGATTTTCCCAAAATCGGGTGTTTCATCAAGATCGAGGGTAAACATATCTCCCCGCGGTGTCATGATTTCCGAAGCATTGGTATCATCAAATTCAAAGATATTATGAATAAATTCCTTTTCTTCTTCTTTAATTTCACCCTCTTCTTCCACGACTTCGACAAATGTCATCAGTTCTTCTTCTGTTAGGGAAGGTGTTTTTTTAATTTTACCGGTTAATCGGGGAATAAAATTTAAAAATAAAATGATCGGATAAAACACAATTGACATCCAGTAGATGGGGATGATGACGATGCGTGCCACTAGCACGTTGTTGCGGGTGGCAATTGATTTTGGAAAAACTTCCCCGAAAACCAGAATTAGAAGGGTCATGATGCCGGTGGTCACACCGACGGCATTGCTGGAAACCATATGGATGGTTATTGAGGTTGCCAGGGCGGAAGCACCGACATTGACGACATTGTTGCCAATCAGGATGGTGGAAAGAAGTCTGTGCGGATCATCCTTCATTTGCCGGATCAGTTGATAGGTTCTGCCGCTTTCCTTGGATAGATGGATGGCCCTTGTTTTACTAATGGAAAATAAAGCTGTTTCCGCTGAAGAAAAAAAGCCTGAAAACAAAAGCAACACCAGCAGCACTGTTAATTCATTACCCATAACGCCTTAGTCTGTACCCCTCATAACTAGTTCCATGGGACCGCGGCCCATGTGAAACACATTTACAGCCCAGAATATCATATCAGGTTCATGAATGCCATGTGCAGTGATATTACCGAGGGAGGACTTTGTCCGGAAAGCATACAATAGGCTAGGTGAAAAATATGGGTTGCAGTTCATACGGTTTGAAAAAATAAAGTTATTTAAAGATAATTAACTATTTGAAATATATAGCTTATCAACCCGTCAGGCAAAAAATTTTATTTTTGTAACCAAACATGTCTGGGTTGTATATGAGCATAATTTGTTGTTATATTACAGGATCATTTTTAAGCATTTGAAATTATAGAAAAAGAACTATAAGTAATATATATAAGATACCCTGTATCGTCAAGTAAAAAACCATTTTGAGCAAAAATTACAAAATCATGCGCTGCCATGGCCAGAGATGGAAAGAGAAAGATCGCTTGATATTGAAGAGATACTATTCTATGCCTATCCAGGGGAGATCTCCGGTGGTGTGCGTGTCTTTTTTTTAAAACCCTGCGGTGTACAGCAGTCCCCCTGTGACAATGCCGAAAATAAGATTAAAGCTTTTGATCAAGAGAGAATCTTTGATACTGTAAGACAGCAGGGGAAGCATGCCGTGGCCGTCCTGAACAAAGGACGCTGTGAACAGTACTGAAAAAGGCACCATGCCCTGGGCATACAGCATTACAAATATGAGATGTGGCCCGGATTCCGGGACGATCCCAAGGAATGCGCCACTTACCAGCACCATCCACATATGTTTTTGAATAATGGTATCCAGGTGCCAGAAAGACAATCCCCAATGGACAAAAAACAGGGCACCGAATGTCCACAAAAAAACCCGTAAAAGGTGTTTCTTGATGATATGTTCCCAGATATGAAAATGCAGATAGTGCTCGGTGGCCACGGAGGCGATATACAGGGCGCATAAGGAAAGGATGATGAATGTAATGCGTTTCCAGTCCCAAGAAGATGGGCCGATAATACCCAGCAGGACAGATATCAGAAAAGTAAGAATCAGACTGAGCAGTAAAATCGTGTAAAAGTCAGAAACCGGAAGTTGTTGATCAGGTTCAGGGGCCGAAAAATATCGTCAATTTTTTCCTGCTCAGTCGTATCGGACAGACACTGTTCGCAGTCGATTTCACGACAGGCTTTGCAAGGGGTAATGCCCACAACAGAGATGATTTTATCGCTGATCCGTGCAAACAAAATCCCGCAGACAAACAGCAGCCCGAAAAATGCCATGGCCGCCTGTGGAAACTGCGCCAGCATGACAAAGGCTTCGTCTCCGGATGTGGCAATCATGCCGCCGACAATTGCACCGAAACTAATCAAGCCGCGCACATAAAGGCTCACGTTCATGAAAGCACCCAAGCAACCCGGCGTTGAACCTAAGAATGAGGACAGGGCATACTGACGCCACAGCCCCCCTTTCACAAGCGTCGACATCCGTCTATGGGTGACCGTGTCCACAAAATCAACCAGCAGCATCATGACAAACACGAAAACGGATATGACCACGGAATGTTTAAAAATAGACAGTATCTCCATTGGCTGCTCCTACTTTTCTGTTAATAACGGCCATACGCTGTCGGGTAAAACGATGTCTGAAAGGTATGAGTGGTGAGCCTTTAGTCGCAAGAGCACCAGAATCACGATTTTGTTCCTCACTGCTCAAAACGCATATCTCATTATTTTCATATAAGATAAAGTGGTATGATCTGAAAGTTTTATGTTTGTCCCCGAAGCGATACAGTTTATTTTGTCCTGAAAAACCTGGTCCTTTGGGCCAGGTTTCTTTACTTATCGGGCCAACCTGAGTGCTTCCAGTTCTTTTTTCTTTTTCTCGATTTCATCTTCCAGTTCTTCAATGACCAGCATCTGCTGAACACGTACCGAATGGGCCGGGAGTGCCATTTCTCGGTCTTTGAGCTGTGCCTCAAGTTCTCGTATCTCGTTTTCCAGTTCTATTTTTTTCAGCATAACCATCACCTCCTGTGCCCTGGCGTCAGGATATTATCATATCATCTGATAAATTCGTCCCTGTTATTCAACATCGCGGTATTTGTTGGTGCTATACAGAGGTTACCGATTCCTAAAAATCCTTACCGGATGGTTTCAGCTTTGCTTTTTTTCCTGATCTATGCGAAACAGGTAAAAAATTTCACCAAAAAGCATTACGGGTTATCACATTTTATTCGCCGCAAAAAAAATGCAGAAGATATAATCATCGGAGACATGATCGCAAAGATCAACGCATAACCAAAGGTGACGATTAATAGACCTGCAATTAAGGGAAAGATCGCAGTGGTAAGGCTTAATGCGCCGCTGACACCGGCATATATGGCCCGGTTATCATCAGTGCTGATTTCCAGCAGGATGCCGTCTAAAAAAATTTTATAGGCGGAAATAGAAAATCCGGCAAGAAAAAAAATCCACTGATAGACGCCTATACCATACTTGGCAAAAAACAGGGCTGCCAGCGGCAGTAGGCTTGCGATAATGATGAATCCAAAGGCAATCCCCTTGAATTTAAAATATCCGGCAACCTGTTTCCAGACAATGGTCGAAAGGATCATACCGGTAAATTGCAACAACAAAAAATTGCCGATCTGGTTTCGGTCCAGCCCAAATAGGGATTTGGAAAACGCAACAAAAAAAGGGATAATGGTATACCCCAGGCTGGATAAATTGAGTAATAAAATATAGTTTGTTAGATTAGTATCGGATTTTAGCATATGCGGCATGGATTTTATTATGCGAATTATACTGTGAAAATCCGTCGTGTCGGCTGGTTTCTCTTTAATCATAAGGAATCCGAAGGTGGCGATAAACAGCAATCCGGATGCCGTGAAGAAAATTATTGTGTAGTTTTCAGGATAGGGAAAGGCCATTACCAGACGGCGGACCGCTATGGCCGACACCAGCATGCCGGCAGCCGCGATGAATTGTTTGAAGACTAGAAAAGTCTTTCGCTGGGGGCCGATGAAGGTCTTTCCCATAATATCCGTATAGGAGACACCGGCAAAGGCACCGCTCACGGAAAAAACGCCAATCCACAGGAAAACCATGAATAAAAGCCGGCCGGGATCACTGGACACAGCAATTGACAACGTATATCCCATGCCGGCAAGGGCAATGACCCGAAGATAAACCCCGGCCAGCAAAAATGGTTTTTTATGGATACGACCGGCCAGAAACCCCGCAAACAAAAGCTGGGTGATCATGGGCAGGCCGATGGAAATCCCGGTGAGAATACCGACATGCACACTGGAGCCTCCGATATTGAGTATAAATGAAGAAAGTATCGTATTGACGTCAATAAATGTGGAGGCAAACGCCAG
>Ga0307991_1002336_pt1 | contig 12897 bp, 9 predicted proteins | sample EllFjometagen131_FD_203146 | JGI IMG/M metagenome (GOLD analysis project Ga0307991, IMG submission 203146) | Marine microbial communities from Ellis Fjord, Antarctic Ocean - #131 | ecosystem: Environmental > Aquatic > Marine > Unclassified | place: Southern Ocean | collected 2014-10-08
GCAATATTTATTATTGGGGCATTTTTTATCCCCTTCTTGAAAGGAAAAACAAAATCGGCATTTATGCTGTTTCTTCCTGTTCTTGGCTTTATGAACCTTCTTCATGTGACTGTAGGCACGCATTGGGTTGTTCCATTCCTGAATCATAGCATCATCTTTGGCAGGATTGATAAGCTCAGCATGGTCTTTGGATATATATTCACCCTCATATCATTTATAGGGATCCTTTATGCTATCCGCGTAGAAGATGACATACAGCATGTCGCAGCTTTTGTTTATGCCGGAGCCGCACTGGGAGTTACCTTTGCGGGTGACTTTATCTCTCTTTATATTTTTTGGGAACTGCTGGCCTTTTCCTCTGTCTTCCTTGTCTGGTCCAGGAGGACTCAAAAAGCTCTTGACGCCGGTTTCAGATATATCCTTGTTCATGTAGTTGGAGGCCTCATACTCCTTGCCGGCATACTTATACATGTCAGCAATACCGGTACTATTGAGTTTGACTATATCGGGCTGAGTGGATTGGGTTCCTGGCTCATATTAATAGGATTTGCCCTGAATGCTGCAATCTTCCCCTTACATCCCTGGCTGACAGACGCCTATCCCGAGGCAACTGTAACCGGTGCAGTATTTATGAGTGCCTTTACAACGAAGAGTGCTGTGTATATTCTGGCAAGAACATTTCCCGGTACTGAGCTGTTGATATGGGTTGGGGCATTTATGACTGCATTCCCTATATTTTATGCTGTTATTGCAAATGATATACGGCGGGTGCTTGCTTACAGTCTCATCAACCAGGTTGGTTTCATGGTGTGTGGCATAGGAATAGGTACACAGATGGCTATAAATGGCGCTGTTTCCCATGCCTTCTGTCATATCATTTACAAATCCCTTCTCTTCATGTCTGCAGGCTCGGTACTTTACATGACCGGCAGGATCAGGTGCACAGACTTGGGGGGATTATACAAGACAATGCCGATCACGGCATTATTCTGTATGATAGGCGCTGCATCCATTTCGGCATTCCCGCTCTTTAGCGGGTTTATAAGCAAATCGATGGTTATAAGCGCATCCGTTACAGAAAATTTAGTCCTTGTATGGTTTGTGTTGCAATTTGCCTCAGCGGGTGTTTTCCACCATGCGGGGATCAAGGTGCCCTTTTTCATGTTTTTCGGTGAAGACTCCGGGATAAGGGCAAAAGAACCTCCACTCAACATGCTCCTTGCAATGGGAATCGCTGCTTTCTTATGCGTTTTTATTGGCATATTCCCTGCTCCGCTTTACAGTATTCTTCCATATGCCGTTGATTACATTCCGTACACTGCCTCTCATGTTGTTGGTCAGTTGCAACTGTTGATGTTCGGAGCATTAGCTTTCATACTTCTCATACTCTCAGGATACTATCCTGCAGAATTGAGGGCTATTAATCTCGATATTGACTGGTTCTACAGGAAAGGATCAAGATTTCTTATTTATGTCCTCACAGGGATATCCAACGGAATAGCAAGGTTCTGCGAATATCTGTTCATACAACAACTCCCCCGGCTCCTGGCCACCTTTGTCAGAAGGCCGATCGGCATATTCACCGATTTCTACCGAAAGACCAACGGCGAAAAAGTCCCCGCATCCGCTTCGGAACCAGAGCTTGCCACGATGATCCCTGCGGGAGTCTCAGTCCTGTTTGCGATCGGGTTCCTGTTCATCCTCGCGTTCGTATTCACGATGCTGTTCAGATAACGCCCACACAGAGAAGAAAACGCAAAAAGCCCGGGGAGAATATCCTCCCCGGGCTTTCTTTTTAATATGGTGGCGGTGCAGGGAATTGAATTAACAGCCTATCAACCCATATTGGTTACACTTTTTGGAATCAATTTTCTTTTAATACCTCTAAAAATACCCCCATATTCCAATATTCAGGTCAAAAACCGCTTGGCCACAACCAAGCAAAGAAAGAGGGCGGACAGGGTCGAAAACAACCAAGGGTGAAATACCTACCCGCTTCGAGGTTCAGTTTATTATTTGAATGAACCTTGGCGCTTAACGCGGTATTCCTTTTCCCACATGATTAGGTTGGTCTGAGCATCGGTAACCCGGAATTGGAACTGGAAATACCGCATACCTTGGGGTGCGCCGGTTTGTGCCACTTCAGTGGCGGAGAAGATAAACCCGGTCAAGAAAAAGTCGGCATCGGCAACCTTTTTCCTTACCGTACCTTCTTCTGTATACCTTGTTTGTTTTTGACTTGAGGTGGTAATTTGAAGAGGCTGACCTATTCTCGTGGGGTTCGTGACGCGCTGCTTAGTGGTGGTCGATTCAACCTGAACCGTGCCTGACTGCTTTAACCGTTCTTCTATGGTGTACTTGTGACTCTCTTCATCACGGAAGAGAATCTTGCCCCCGGACCGTTCCATCAATTTGACTCGTATGGTCTTCTGGAAGATATCAGGATCGATTGTCAGGTCAGTCTTGTTCTCGATTGGTTTTATGGCCACTATCGGTGGACGGTTAGCCCGCAAAACAAACGGTTGAAGAATCAAATCTCGGGCCATGAGGTCGGCGGCGACCCTCAAGTCTTCGACTGTGATTTGATCCAGGATGGCACCCGGCAGAGTTTGAGTAGGAGGCCGACTGCTAGTGATCGGCACGGCTGGGCCAGGAGGGGTAGCACATCCTGCAATAATGGCTGAGACGGCCAGCCCCCCCATGAATAGTGATCCTTTTCTAAATGTGTTTCTCATTTGTCCATTCCTTGCCTTTAAAATGAAATCATTGACTCCTGTTTGCATAATACCATTCCACCATCTTGTTGACAAGCGTTCTGGCCATGAATGCGGTGTTCTGTGGATTAATGGTTCGATCCATCCTGTCAGCGAGCACAGCCTGCCCAGTCTGGATATCAATAACCCTGACGTCGATCCTCTGCCGATTATTAGTTTCGGAAAGGCTTCCGACAACGAGAACATCGATGCCGACAAAACGCCCTATTTCTTTTACTGTGGAGGGATCAACCAGTCCTGTCTGGCTAAGCTCATGTTCAGCAACTAGTTTCTTAAGCTCGGCCCTTTCATACATGTCAAAGGCACCAGACTGGATGAAGGTGGTGAAAAAGATGTCTGCCACTTGTTGACTGAGATCAGCCATTTTTTTTGGACTGCTGAATTGGTTCACTCCGACACGGAGCCTATCTTTCATAGGTACGGCAATGGCCTCGCCTTTCCAGAAACCGGACGGGTACTCTTTGTTAAGCGCCTTCCTGGTTGAGTTTGAAACCTGCCCCTCATATTCAGTGGTGGCGTATTTTGTGCTTTTCTGTGGTGCTTGCTGAACTCCGGCACAACTTATTACTGTCAAAGCACAAACTGTGACGACTAAGCTCATGTACACAAGATAACCTAATGAACGATATAGTCTCATTTTGGATCACCCATCTTTCTCGTTATTTTGGCAAAACCGAGGTGGAGCCATGGATTTCGAATATCATACCGCGGGTTCACGGCAGTTTTCCACTCCTGTTGCTTAGTCTTTTCAGTAGCATGACATGTTTCATTGCCCTGTCACTGGTGCTGTTTCCCTGGACCATAGTAACTTCCCCAGCGGCAAAATGAGTATTCATCCATTCGGTTTCGTCCACCACCATGTTGTTTTCATCATAAAAAACTATTTTAACTTCCGCCCAGACATCTTCCCTGGCAACGCGGTTTTGAAAATTGGCTTGGACCAATATATGCCCCCCTGGAAGACGCTTCTGAACCGAATTCACGTAAAGGAGCACATCTTTGGCATTTTTATCCAGAAACACAATACGCTGTTCGTGTTGTAATGGCTGCTTCTCAGGGGTACGAGTGAGGGGCGGGTACGGCCCTCCCGAACTTCCGCATGAAATCAGAAAACCATACAGGCCAAACAAGACTACAAAGTACGGTAGTTTCTTTTTCACTTTCCCTCCTCTTTCATCTTATTATCTTGTCAATTAGTCGGTTTATCTCGAGGAAAGACTCGTTTTCCTTGCTTACATTTGCCCTTATGCAGTAAAGATGTCCTTCTGCCAGCGGTTCTATGGCAGTGTCAGTTTCCTTACGGTCAAGATAGAACTTTGCCTGGTTCAAGAATCGAACCTCCCTCTCCTCAAATGAGGCCTCAACGACCTTGGCAATCTCTGACACAATTTTTTTACGTATCTCTTCCTTAATTTCTGTGTCGGGCGGCAGGTTCAAGGGAATGTATTTCACACCTGCAGCTTCAACTTCGTCCTGAAACTTACTGGTTTTTTCGACCGAGCCGTCGTAATCATTGACAAAAGTAATGGTTCCCTTGCGCGTGTCGAATATGCGGATACTTACCTTAGCAAACCCTTTCTTCTGGCCGGTGCCCTTGGTATATTTCAGGAACTCATAGGTTTTCTTCTTGATGGTTTTGTCTGGAATTTCAGGCCATTGTGTCAAATCTGTGCCATAAAGTTTCAACATTTGGGAAAACTCCGGGTTTTCGACAGTTTCCTCTCCAATCTCAACCTTAACCGTTCCTGTTCTCTTGTCAATGCTTGTGTCAACCTTGAAAAGTGAAACCGTCCCGGTCACAACGAGATCGACCCCTAGCGATTCGGAGATGTTTTTGGCTTCGTTTTGATTCTCCTTCAATACAAAGTCGATTTTGTCACGCTCCAGGATGTTTATGCCATAGGGTAGCACCTGGTAAAGATAGCTGATTAGTGAATCGGAAAATTGCTTTCCGGCATCCGGATCATTGGAAGGAGAATCAAAGCTGGCCACGGCTATGTGTTTTTGAATGTTTTTGCCCACCTTATCACTAGCTTCCTTATGAATATTAAACATATCAACAGAATCGGGTTTGAATTTTATGGCTATTAATGAATAGACGTAGGCCTTATGGTAGTTATTCTCTTCCACCATTGCGTTCCTGGCAAGCCCATAATAGTAGCCAGCACCATTTTGCTTTACTTCCTCTATGTTTTTTTCAAGGCCTTTAAAATCCTTTAGATAATCTATAGCCTCAAACCACTTGTTCTCAAGCTCTAATTTGCCGATCTTTTCTTCAATAAGGCCAATAACTTGATCTTTAAGGGGCGAATCTGTTATCAGAGGATGTTGGGGCAGGGATTGGGAAAGAGAGTGAAATTCCGCCACTGCCTTATCAAGATTGTTTTCATCAAGGTAAACTACGGTGCGATCATAGTGCCCTTTGCGCTCCAGTAATTTCCTTTCTGCCCTTTGGAGTGTTTTATTTGAAGGATCTATTTGCAGGGCCTTTTTCATGATGCCGAGAGCGCTTTCATATCGATATTTCTCAGATTCGAGCAGCGCACGGCGTTGTAAATCCTCGGCGTTGTTCAACAATCGCTTTGCCTCTGTCCGATATTGTTCTATCTTCTTTGTAATCCTTTTCTCATCGTCGTCCCAACGAACGACCTCTTCCAGCAAGCTGATAATTTGCTCAATTTCCGAAACGGTAGCCTTTTCCAGCATGCCATACATTTTCGCAGCCTTGGCAATATATTTATCCGCGATGGCTACTTTCGTTTCTGCTATTTTCTTCTCGATCTCGCCTCTCGTTGTGGCAGACTCGGTTTCAAGCAGAGCTTCTTCATACGATTGAACAGCCTTGATATACTCATTTTTTATGAGGAATTCGTTACCTGTTTTCACTTTTGGTGGCGTCGCACACGCCTGAATGATCATCACGGCGGTTAGCAAAAGACATACCTTCATGAAAGTAGGTTTCCTAAATACGTTTTTGTTCATTGATCAACTCCACTATGGCGCGCTAAGGTTCATGCTTGTTCTCTTACCACTCTTTTTCTCATAAATCTGAGATGCTTTTCCCAAGGTCACATGGGAAATGCGTACTGAGGCCGTATTCGGGGAAACAGAACCTTCATTTACTGCTTCGACTTCAAATGTGTTGTTTCCGGAATTCAGTTTAACCTGAAACTCCTCTTTTTTGTTGGTCAGTATGACATTTCCTTTAAACAACTGACCGTTAAGGTAGATGTTTATGATGTCTCCGTCCTCTTGGCCGTGGTCCCAGAAGGTCACAGTAATATCCTGCTGGCTGACAGTGACATTTGTAAGGTTGCCTGATCCACCCTGCCCGCCTCCGGTAGACGTACCTGTAGAGGCATTGGAATTTTGAAACTGCTGACCGATCTGGATGGCCGTGACCGTTCCAGAGGAGGAACCGCCCGTTCCGGGGTCGCTGGCAGGGTCGTATCCCGCGATGCTCGGCGCACCCTTACTGCATCCCAGGTCTTCTACCCCCCCCTTTATGAAAACGCTCTGGGTGATTGACCACATGGTACTGCTGCCCCTGGTCTTCCAGATACGGGCCTTGCAGAGGTTCCCGTCTGTGGTCTGCCACTGCACCACGCCCGCGCGTGATTTTTTGTCGACCCAGCGGATACTTTGAGGGTCCGGCACCTTCCCGTGCATATTCAGATATCCCTCATGATTTAGGACCCCCTTGTGTTTAACGAAATTATGGCCAAAGACCTTGTATTGAAGTTTTTCACTGCCGCTGGGAAGATAGACAAGAAAACCGCTGTTATGGCCACCTGATTGTTGGCCGGTGTAGAGGTCGTACCCTTCCACGGAACCTAAATTCCTTACCATGACCCAGTCTTTCCACTTGGCCGGGATCTTTTTAACGCTCAAAAGGCCTTGTGACCACGCAAAGCCTGGCTGCCATTCACTGCTCTGAATTTTGAGATTTGTCATTGGCCCTTCAGCCCGGAACTTGTTCCTCCAGCGGCCGAGAGGTTTAATTGGAGGATCTCCAACCGTTATAGTGATAGTTTTCTTGAGAGAGTCAAAATTGTCCGATCCGAACCTCAAGCCAAGTGTAAAGGCATAGGTCCCCTTTTCATCCGGAAGATTGTATTCTACCGACAAACCAGTACCAAATTTATCATCGAAGAACCCGAAGTACCAGTTGTACATTGGGCGACTCGGGAGATTTTTGCAGTTTTGTTCCAACGTTATCCTCTGCCCCGGGATATATGGACCAGACGGATTAACCCAGATGCCTAACTCCGGATCGGGCGGATACTCGATGCCGATATTCTTAATGATCGCGTCTTTCCAGCCCTGAGCAGGGCTCTCCGTCACCAACTGAACGTAATGCGGGCCGGGCTCCGTAAATTGGTGTCTCACGAACCAGATGTCGTCTCCCACCTTCTTTCCGTCAATGTACCACGTGTAGATATACTTGATATTCTTGCCCTTGCGATCGAGATTCTCGAGGAACGTCAGCCATTCCTGCATCTTGTAGGGACCCCGGGGAGGCTTCACCGTGATACCCATGCGTGGCAGCGGCGCCGGGTTCAGGCCTAACCTGATCTTTGTGCCGTTAGCAACTCCCGCCCCTTTCTCCGGGGTCTGGTCCACAACCTTGCCCACGTCGTGATTGGGATCATGCAGAGCGCTTGGCCCCACGTCCCAGCGGAGTCTCACTCCCCGCAGGATCTTTTGTGCTTCTGCTTCGGTCTTGCCGATGACGTCGGGCACCACAATCGGCTGGCCGTTCACGACGAGACGCACGGTGGCGCCCTTTACAAGGGCTGGAGATTCCCTAACGGATTTGTCTGACGCGGGTGCGGCGGGGGTCTGCGAAACCACAACCCCGGGAGGGTGGTTGGTCATGTAGAATATCGCAGGCAATACCTTTGCCTTCAAGCCCTTGCCCTGCAAGATGTCCCGGGCCTCCCGCTCAGACTTCCCGACCACCGACGGGATCCCCTCGGGGTTGTAGGAGAGCCTGACCGTCGAGCCCTTCTTAACGATGCTATATCGATCGGGTTTGGAACCCCAGACCTTACCGACATCGAATGGGCAGGTGTGCGTAGAGGCAGGTACGGTCTTCACTTTCAGGCCTCTTGCCTCAAGAATCGGCCGGACCTTTTCCAGGTTGTCCGGGGGACCGCCCCAGACGTCGGGGAGATAGACATAGTCGTCGTGAATGCGGAAAGCGAGTCTGGCATGTTCAGTCTTGCCGGCGAAACTGTATGACGCTTGCAGCGTGAAGCTTCTTTCGTTCCCTTTGGGGGAAACATGCACCTTTCCGTCATTCTCGTGGAGCCCGTGTCCCGCGGTAATGAATTTGCAGTTGGGATCTTTCGTAACATCCTTCTTGGAACCGTCTGAGAACATTGCAGTCACTCTTACCGGCAGCCCGTTGTTATGCGTGAAAACGGGCTGTCCCACAGCTTCCAGCGTGATTCCTTTGAGTTCAACCTTTTGCTGTGCCACAAGGGTATCACTAAATGAAAAAGCCAATACAGCAGCCATTGCAATCACCGCCCAAGCACGTGATCGCACACGATGAGTCCATCCTCTACTCCGAAGTGAATTCATCTAATTCGTCTCCTTTGTCGGCGCATCAATGATGATTTTGATGTCGATGCGATTCGAGGTGACATGGGTTGGCTCAAGCCTGAAGCCCACAAATTTCTTACGGGCTATATATCCAGCCAAATCGAGTAGTTTCCCGCGGTACTCAATGGTCACCTCTGCCGTTCCTGAGGTGAAGTTACCCAAATTCACCTTCTCGACCCCATGGACATTGTTTTCAAGAAATCCCATGATGTTATCAAGATGCCGGTACGACTTAAGACCGCTTATTTTCAATACGATCTCAGTCTCACTGGAGTCATTTAATGTTTGGAGAGATTGAAATGATCCGTCGAGCTTTCCGGCCAGTTCACGGGCAGCCTTCTCAATAGCCATCGCTCCGCCTATAACCTCGTCAAGGTGAGCGACCGAAGCGTTTGCCGATGCCGATGCCACAATGCGGGCATCTGCATTCCGGATGATCCTGGCATTTACCGTGGCGTGGATTGATTTCATCTTTGTTTCGTATAACTCGACTTTGCCCAGCTTGCTGATGGCCTTCCCAACCACCGAAAATTGAGCACCGTACTGAAGGCCCACTGCGGCGGCGGCATGTTCATCACCTTCCAGGGTTCGCAACCCCTTTGCCTGGGTGATGTTCTTCCGGACGGTAGCGGAATCGACCACCTTGTAACCCAACCGGCCTAACTCCTCCATGAGAGTAATCTCGGCCTGCCCCGGATTCTCGGAAATGTCGGCGGTGCCAAGAATCCAAATAGCCTTCTCCTCTATAAGTACCCATAGCCGCGGTTTATCAAGAGTGGATTCCGCCGCCTGACCATAAGACAATGGACACATAATGGAGACAAAAAACATGATAACAAAAAGCAGCCAAGACTTATAGATATTCCAGTTGCTGTTCATTGTCACGAATTCTCCTCCTATATACCTGATTTTAAAATGTTGTAGCACGTCATTGGACGAATGGCAATAAGCAATAAAAAACCCGCTATTTTTAGCGGGTTCTCTACTCCTTCGGACTCTATCGGATTATGTCTTGGTGGCGGTGCAGGGAATTGAACCCCGGACACTACGGATATGAGCCGTATGCTCTGACCATCTGAGCTACACCGCCTCTGCGAAATCGCGACGTACTCCTACCCTATATTTTCACACGTGTCAAGGTGCTTGTTGCACCTTCATATCGTACGCCACTATCGCGCTCCTGGTAAGGGATGTTCCCAGTCCTACGGCAAGAACAACCTCGTCCTTACCGTCATTATCTATATCCTTGATCTGGTAATCTGCCACGTACCCCTGGATCTTTTTCGTCCTCCAGTTCTCGGCCATTCCGAGGCCATCCCATTCAAGATTATATATTTCACTGCGCGTAAAGATTCGAATGTTCTTCATAATCCTGCTGGCGGGGGACAGGTTTTTGACAATGACAACCTCATTTGTGCCGTTTCCGTCCATATCGTAGGTAAGCACCCGCTCCTTTATGTATACCCTCTCGGGGGCGTCTACGTTGTCCGAGGTCTTCAGGATGTCCCCGAACCGGAAAAAGTTGTTGGAACCGCCGAAGATATCATCGCTCTGCCACAGAAAGCTGCTGCTTCCCCCGATAATCTCGATATCATATTTGATCGACTCTGTTGTCTCCTTGTATATACAGATATGTCCGAATTCATCCAGGGCGATAACTCTCCTGGCATTGGTCTTATCTATCCGGTCAACAGCGAGGCCATAAACGGAGAGTTCCTTCGGTATGGACATTCGTTTACCTTTTTTATACGTTCCATCCCGGTAAACGATCTCATGTATGGGGGAATCGAACGGCGTTTCCATCCCTGCGTCCTGCCCCAAGAGTCTCGGTACCCCGGATATGTTTATAACCCTCAAGAACCACCTCAGGTCCGACGCTATCCTGACAAACTTTCCCTCCTGAAATTCCACCACGAAGGAATTGGGATCGGAACCTTGCATATTCGTCACGATAATCTCCGCTATGCCGTTCCCATTCACATCTGCCGTGTCAACCGCGATATAGCTGTCGGTCTTTTTCCCCTGAATCTTACCGATGAGTTTGAATGCTGCCTCGTTCCTCTGGTATACCGTTATGGAGCGTTCATCGATAACGACAACCTCATTCAGGCCGTCACCATTCACGTCCGCTATATCCATCCCCTTGAAGGTCTTTTTGTACCTCTGGCTCATCCAGAAGCCCTTTTGGGCCAGCGGGTTAGTGGCCGTTATAAAGGAGGGATTGATCACTGAGGTAAAGGTGCCCCGGCTGGCCCGTATGACCTTGCCCTCATCGGGACCCCGCGTTGTGGCGGGAGAGGGACCCTGTCCTGTCGGGGAGGGGGCCGTGACCTCAGCGGCCGGAGGGGTTATCCCCAGGACATAGTAGTGTATCTTTTTCGCGAAATTGGTTACCCGGGGTATGACATCGTCCATCCCCTGACACTGTTCAAAGACACCCACCGGCGTTTTATAGGTGGAGACATCGAGAAGCTTCGCGTCGAGGCTGATGCTGTTACCGATCTTCGTGATACTTCCCCATACCACGTAATCGATGCCCATGCTCTTGCCGAGGCCGTAGACATCGGCAACCGCCGGATCCTTCCCCCCCAATTTTTTCAGCGCATCTTTGACGTCCTGTTTTACACTGACCTGTATGCCCTCGCTCGCCGAGAGACGGGAAATCAGCATATCCCATATTCCGTCCCGTACATATGTTATGTCCTCAGAGCTATGAACCGAAAAGGGGAGAACCGCCACCCTTTTTACCTGGGTCTTTGCCTCCTCAGCCCACACCAGTCCGGAAAACATGACACCTAAAACACAGAGAAAAACCAAAAATCTCTTCATTCCGATCTCCTTTACGTTTGGTTAAACGAAACTTTTGAGCAGTTTTAAATTTTCTATATCACCGGGGGTCTCTATAATCTTTGGAACACCAGCAAGAGACGCGTCCCCTATAATCAGCCTGAACAATTCTTCACCAATCATCCCGTCCCCGATGTTCTCGTGCCGGTCAACCCGGGATCCCATCTCTCTCTTTGAATCATTCAGGTGAATAACCCTCAGTCTTTTCCTGCCTACTGTATCATCAATCTTTCTCAAAAGATCAATATAGTTTTGCTGCGTCCGAAGGTCGTATCCTGCCACAAACATATGACACGTATCAAGACAAAATACCAGACGGGAATTTTCTTTCACCCTCTCGATAATCCGGGCGATCTGCTCAAGGTCTCCCCCGATGGCGCTCCCCTGCCCTGCCATCGTCTCCAAGGCGATTTGTACCTTCGCGCCCGCAGTATCGGCGTGAATTCGGTCGAGGGCATCCGTTATCCTCTCTATGCCCCATGTCTCGCCGCGTCCCTTATGAAAACCGGGATGGACAACCAGATATTCGATATCGAGCTGCTCACACCGGCGGATCTCACACGCCATTGCATCCAGGGATTTCTCATACAATTCGCCGTCGGGTGAGGCCAAATTAATAAGATAACTGGCATGAGAGATAACCGGGTCTATCCCCGTTTTTGTTCTCACCCCCCGGAACAGATGTATCTCCGACTCTTCAAGAACCCGCTCTCTCCACTGGTTCGAATTCCTGGTGAAAAGCTGGATCGTCGTGCACCCCAGTGCCTGTCCCCTGAGGAGCGCCTTTTCCAGACCGCCCGCGATGGACATATGTGCCCCCAAGAGGAGCTGTTTCGGAGTCGTCTTAGCCATCGTCTCCCCTCGAAGCACACCATAACCCGCCGGACACACACCGGCTCAAACAATAACATAAAAGCCGTTTACACCTATAACTTCGGCACGGCGAAGTTGATGATATTGATGATAATAAATTGATTGTAAAGACCAATGAGGATGATCGCCGCGGCCACGAAAAAAGTGGGGATCAGCATACTCAGGGGCGCCTCACTCACCGCCGTCCCCTCTTCATGGGCGTGCCCCGACCCGGATGCACCAAAATCATAGTAGCCGGTCTCAATGATCCGGAAGAACAGGATGATATTGACCAGGCTGGAAAAGAGGAGCGCGACCACAAAGGTCCAGTTCCCGGCCATGACGGAACCCTGAATCAGATACCACTTGCTGAAGAAACCGCAGGTGGGCGGTACGCCTATGACCGACAGGGCTACAACGAGGAAGGCGGCCATGGTGTATGGCATCTTTTTGAATATATTGTCAAAGGCCCCAATCTCGTGATTTTTCATCTTATAGTTCAGGATGCCTGCCACGGCAAAGAGGCCGAGCGTCATCACGACATCGTTCATAATATGGAGAATTGCCCCCTTGATCGCTACGGCGTTGGCTACGCCCACGCCGCCAACCATATAGCCGACCTCGGCTATCACGACATAGCAAAGCATTCTTTTAAAATCTCTCTGGGCCAGGGCCATCACAGCTCCGGCAAAGATGGCTATGATCCCGGCATACAGCAGGATCTTCGTCACGGGAAGGAGGTCTATGGAAAAATACGGTCTGAAGACGGTGAACATGATCCTGAGCATGATATAGACGGCAACCTTGGTCATCA
>Ga0307991_1002338_pt1 | contig 12890 bp, 6 predicted proteins | sample EllFjometagen131_FD_203146 | JGI IMG/M metagenome (GOLD analysis project Ga0307991, IMG submission 203146) | Marine microbial communities from Ellis Fjord, Antarctic Ocean - #131 | ecosystem: Environmental > Aquatic > Marine > Unclassified | place: Southern Ocean | collected 2014-10-08
CAATATTATTAATTAACGTTGCTGCTTTTTCTCTATTAATAAGATTCACGACTCCATGTATAAAACTCTCTGGATTTACTTTGAAGTTATGAAAAGTATCAAGACGCAAACCCTTTAATATTTTAACAATCGTTCTTCTTGTAAGATTCGTCTCTTTTGCAATCTCAGCAACTAAATCATATTTCAAGCCACCCAGGAGCGAATCCGCCTTTTCAGTAATACTCTTTTGTTTCTTCATGCTTTCGCCAGATTTCAGACTTACTTCATCAATTTTATCCTGTTGCTCACCCAAAGTAATATTTACTAATATTTTTTTAACCGTTAGGTTTTTATTAATAGATTCTATGCTCTTTTTAATTAGCTCTTCACTGTCAAAATCTACCTCATAAACAGTTTTCACTTTTATTTTTTTCCACAAGTCCTGAAACTCTTTTTTGGCGAAATTCTCGTTGGGCTTCAAAACATCGGCCGTTACATTGTTCGCGTTTTCATTCTCTGACGCTTTAAAATTAGCCGTTGTGTATATATTTTGCATAAGCTCTGCGACTTGAGTTTCAAAACCAACCAACTCTGGAGTCACCCCATATTTCTTGTCCGCGATATCTTTAATTAGGGTATCTGTTATTTGATAGTTCTCATTCACATACCCCTTTGTTTTGAGATCAAAAATTAAGTCCATTGATGTTTGATTATCAAAAACAAACTTTTCTCCCTTATTATTTGTTAATACAAGGTCTTTCAACGCATCGATGGTTAGTTTAACAGGCCTTTCAGAAAGGGACTCTACGATTTCATTTTGTAATTCTCTTGCAAAGGAGTCATAGGATTCACTGGCGACTACGGTTAATTTATTCACATCAAAGAACTCATCTTCAAGCACGGATGAGTCCATGCGATCACCATGTGAATTAACGCAAATCCTTAGTCCTCGTCCGATCTCCTGTCTTTTACTGATAGTTGACTGACTGTGTTTCAGGGTACATATCTGGAAAATATTCGGATTATCCCAGCCCTCCCGCAATGCCGAGTGGGAAAATATGAACCGGGTTGGTTCGCTCAAACCAAGTAGTTTTTCTTTGTTTTTCATTATCAGGTCATAAGCACTCACGTCATCACTGCCGCCTTCGCCTTTTTTTTCTTTTGAGTCAACTAATTTGCCCTTTTTATCAATGGAAAAATACCCTTTATGGATATCGTCGACAGCATGGCTGGCAAGATACTTGTTATAATCCTCTTCAAACAAGTTGAGCTGGCTTATGGCCTGTTTATATTCTTCCTCAAATGCTTTGGCGTAAACGCCTTTTTGGTCTAGAGCAGTATAATCACGATATTTTACAACCTCATCAATAAAAAACAGCGATAACACCTTGATCCCTTTGAAAAACATAATACGCTCTTTTTCGATATGAGATTTTATTGTCTCTCGTATCTGAATCCGTCGTACATGTTCTTCGTCTACATCCCCGGTTGTTTGTCCGACTGACAATGAAACGCCATTGGTAAAAGTCACGGTATTGGTTAAGCCATTAATCTCTTTCACAATAAAACCTTTGTATTGCTGACGCTCATTTGAGAAAACAAACAAATTATCCTTTTCCTTGATTTGCCTGATTTTCTTAACTATACCAGTCTTTTGTTTTACTTCCAGCTCCAGATACGCAACAGGATACTGATTGGTGCTAATCTGCATTCTATCGAGAAAAAGATAGCTGTTTGTTCCGCTATTCCCGACAACTTCGATTCCTTTTACACCTATCTTTTTAACCAGTTTCTGATTATACGCATCTATAGCATCAAGCCTGTATATTTTATTAAAATCTTTTTTATGAGTTGCGGAATATCGCAGGGTGAATAACTGGTCAAATTCCCTGTCGGTAAAAATCTTCTCTGCCTTCTCTCCAAACCGTTGCGGCTCATCAATGATTAAAATCGGTCTTGCCCGTTTAATAATATCAATTGGTCTTTCTGATTGAATAGCATCGAGTTTTTGATAGATCTTTAATGATTCTTTGCTTGTTCTTGCAAAAGCCTGATAATTCATAATAATAACTTCAATGTTGGAAGTGTCCGCAAAACTTTTAATATTAATCAAATTTGATTTGTTGTTGGTATTATAAATTGAAAACCGGATCTTCTTTCCGTAAATTTCCTGAAAATGATCTGCTGTGATTTCAAGGGATTTATGCACACCTTCACGAATAGCAACTGATGGAACCATTATAATAAATTTGTTCCAGCCGTAATGCTTATTCAGTTCATACATAGTCTTAGTATAAACATATGTTTTACCAGTTCCGGTTTCCATTTCAATAGTAAAATTTAGGCCATCTAACCGCTCAACTACCTTTAACCCGTGTTCTTTTTGCAAGGATTGAACATTTTTCAAAATATCACTATCGATAATTTCCAGTTTTTTGTTAGAAAAAATCTCTTCAACTTTAATGTCTGTTCCAAAAAGTCCATGATCTATGGATTTTCTACCTACTGTCTCTTTCCTAAAACCCTTACTTTGCCCTTCAAAACACCTAACAACCGCTAAAGCGGCATCTGTCTGATATTGCTGTTGCTTAAATTGTAGTTTCATAATTATATCACCGTCACTTTTGTTTCAGGAGAAAGCCGTTTAAACCGTTCTTCCACATTAATACGGTCTTTATCGTCTTTAAAACTAGCATCTTTAAATACAACTTTTAAAGGTTTTAAATCTGATATTGTGTCTACAATCTTAAAATCAATGCTATTGTCAAAACAAGCTACAAGAGCGTTGGTTTGTACAATATAAACAACATTATCGAGTATCTTTTTTGTTTCTATGGGCAAAGAGAGTTCCAATCCAAGATCGAGAATTACTTGAGTAAGTAAATCTTCCGGAGTGCGATCTTCTTTGATGTTGCTTTCTATGAATGACAGTTGTTTTTGATCAAGTGCAGAGGGGTGATAAAATACATCCTTCATATTAGTTTCATCAGTCTTGTATACACGGAACCCAATATCAAGCTTGCTTGTGTCAACAGGCTCTTGACCCAATTCTACTTGCTGATTTTTTGCTTTAAGTTCTTCAACTATTTTCTTTCCTGCACGGCGAATACGCTCCTTGCCGATTACGGTGAGCAAGTGGGGTTTATTCATTTCATCACAAATAGATATTGCACTTTGTATTGTTTTCTTTTCAGCTTCATTACCCGCCTTGTTTAGATTCTCATCAAGATTTTCTGGAATTTGAACCATTATGAATTTTCGATTTCCACCATCTTCGACGTTAAGCTGCATTACGGCATCAGCTACTGTTGATGATCCCGAAAAGAAATCAAGAACAATAAACGGCTCACTCTCAAAAAGCGAAATTAGAAGTTTAAGATAACCTGCATTTTTGGGAGTAGAAAAAGGCAACTCAGCTGCCTCAAACAGATTTTTAATATAAGTACCTGCCCCTGTAGTAGTCAGCTCCATACTGTATTTTTGTTTTTTTCCTCTTACGATAGCCTCATACTCACGGTTAATTAATTGACTTTTAATTCTGATAGTATCGTTGAAATTCTTTTCATAAACTTTGTCTAATGAAAACTCGAGCGCACATTTTTCAAACAAGTCACGAAATTTACTTTCCGTATATGTGTTTTCCACCAAGCGCCCGTTGTTGTGCGAATAATATTTGGCATAACCTTCATCTATTAATTGTTGGTCAATAACATCATATTCTTCTTTTTTTACAACTAACTGCCGATCTTGAGCACGATAATATACAGAATAGTTTTTATCCGAATTTACATTTGACACATACTTGTTAAAACTATTTTCGCCAACTAACACACGCTTACCACTACCGTGAACAAAATTACCGTCTTCATCTTCGGTCATATCGCTTGCTTTTTTGGGAACATTTTCAATGAAGTGTGCATTTTCTTTATTTTTTGCATATATAGAGCAATACTCTGAACTAACGGAAATAAAAGCAGAGTTTTTCCTTCCTTTAGGATTGTTTTCGACAGATAAGTTACCAACAAAATTTTCCTCCCCAAAAATTTCATCACAAATCTTCCTCAAATTATGTAATTCATTATCATCAATGCTGATAAAAATTACCCCGTCATCACACAACAAATCCCTCGCTACAACCAACCGCTCGTACATCATACTCAACCAATCCGAATGAAACCTGCCATTTGAATCTGTATTCCTGAAAAGCTTTCCGCCTTCTTCGTCTGTTGTTCCTAGTTCTTCTTCATACTCTTCTTTACTCTTTTTAAAATCATCCTTATAGATAAAATCATTCCCCGTATTATACGGCGGATCAATGTAGATCATCTTTACTTTGCCCAGATAACTCTCCTGCAAAATCTTCAACACTTCAAAGTTGTCGCCTTCAATATAAAGGTTTTCAGTCGCATCAAAATTGACGCTTTCTTCTCTGCATGGTCTTAAGGTTTTAGTAATAGGTGTATTAGCTTTTAAGAGTGATGCCCTTTTCCCCGGCCAGTCGAGTCGGTAGCGTTCATTGTCGTCTTCTACCAGACTTTTAGATAAAACCTGTTTTAGTAAATCAAAATCAACCGCTTTTTTAACAGTATCGTCTTCACCTTTTGTTTCAGTGATCACATTTGGGAACAATTGTGCAATCTGTTCAATATTTTTATCCGTTAAATCCGATGTCTGCATTTTTAATTTTTCCATTTTTATAACTCCTCTTTAATCTTCTTGAGATAATTTTTTCTTTCCAGCAATATTTTATTCAGGTCAACTTTGCGGTTAAACTGTTTTTCTTTTGATATTTTGTTTTCCAAAACACCTATTTCATTTTCTAAAGCCTTGATTTTGTTGTCAGTATCTATGACCTCATTAAAACTACTTCTAGCTTGCACTTCTGTTCGTATAAAAGTTTTAACTATCTTTTGGTATACCTTTTCCAAGTCAATGCCTTTGAAATCAAAGCTCTTTTCTTCGTTCCATTCGGAGAAGTAGTAGTTTTCAGCATTATATTTCTCTTTTAGTGTAATCCCGTATGCTTCGTTTCCTTTGTAGATAAAGCGGTACAAAATCTGATACGGAATGGCTTTATCCATGACCTTAATGACGTTTTTTGGAATTACCTGACTTTTAAGCTCAATCTCAAATATTTGTATCTCCGCAACCTTGTCTGTTTTTGTGATTCCTACAGTGCTTTCAGAAAGTTTATACTTCCAGGTAATTCTCTGTATTTTATCTACAAACTCTTTTTGCAATTTTGCGCTTAAAGCTGTCTTTTCGTAAAACTTATTTTTGGGAACAAATTTATTCACAAAAGCAGCTCTTGGCAATTTCAAGTTATCAGCCCCCATTACTTTATCACCACAAAGGTAAGGAGCTCAAAATCTTCCAGACCCTTTATATTATTCATAAGAGCGGTTGTGCCTCCTGCCGTAAAAAGACTGTCGACATCGCTTTCATCCTTTACATTGAGTACCGATTCAATGGATTTATTTAACAGCTCTGAATACCTCACCATATTCTTACCATCATCGGTTTCATCATTAAATAATTCATAAACATCTTTTATCGCTTCACTATTACCCTTACAGAGCGCACGGAGGATATCCAGCGTAGTTTTAACATTCAGATGATTTGATGCAATCTTTCCATCTACGGTTATATAAACCAGATAAAAAGGATGGAGCTGATTAGTTTTATCGATATTAACTGCGCTGTTTATGTTTTTTAAAACAAAAACAACCCCTTCTTCAATCCCTCGTTCTATGTCTTTTTTACAAACTGCGTGCATTCCGCTTGCAACACTTGCAAGGCTGCCATTTTGTTTAATATAGTTAACTAAATCCATGCGAAAGTCGTTTAGCCCTAAATCGGTTATCGAAACGCCCGATCCCATTTCTTCAATGTCAACTACCTCTTCCTGTAATTTTTCCAACTGCTTCTTTCTAAACAGTAAATCCGATGATTTGTTGGTAAGAACGTTATCCTCACCAGTTGCTGTTGCATCAACCATAAACATTTTACTTTCAACACGGCTTTTCAGATTGATATAGTCATCAAGGGATAGTTGAGGCCAGAAGTTAATCAGCTGAATATCCTTGTTAATCGACCCGATCCTATCAATACGGCCAAACCGTTGAATAATGCGAACGGGATTCCAATGTATGTCATAATTGATAAGTGTGTCGCAGTCTTGTAGATTTTGGCCTTCGGAGATACAATCCGTCGCAATTAAAATATCTATTTCAGGAGCATCTTTATTCCTTCGCTCTTTAGAGCGTGGAGAAAAATTTATTAAAATATTATTGAAGTTGTTATTTAATTTCAGCGTTGTTTGATTTTGATCTGAGCCGGTCAGCTTTGCAGTTTCCAAATTAAGCGTTTTATTGTAGTCAGCAATATTCTCATACAAATAATTCACCGTGTCCGCAAAAGCACTGAATATCAAAATTTTCCGATTTCCCGAATTTATAGGCGCTTGGATCTTATTTTTAATAAATGTCTTCAAATCTCTAAGCTTTGTATCGTACTCAGGAGTTACCTTTTCCATTTCTGTAAATATTGCCTTGGCAATAAGAACATCTGACTCCAAGTCTTGCTTCCAACCGGAAGTGTTCATATCCTCCAGATTTACTTTTACTTTTCCGCCAACACTAAATTCATCATTCAACCAGTCATCGCTATCAGCATCCAGGTTAATATCATTAAACTGGGTAGATTTGACTGAGGTTTGAACGCCGGTCTTTTCAAACACTTCGATTTTGTCAATTGTCCGCTCGATCTCTTTTATGAATTTACCAAGGGTGATCCTGAATGAATCAACTGAACTCTCTAATCTCTTAAGGAAATTTACCCTCATAAGGGTTTGAAGATTTCTTTCCCTGTGCACCTGTTTAAAGCTTACATTTTCATTGACGTTAGTATCGTAAATATCGCTGTAAAACTGCCGTTTATTATCCAATATGTACTCTGTGGGTGAGTATATCGACATTGATAATTTCGAGAGTTCTTTATAGAGTTCTGATATTTCAATAAACCCTTTAATGTCCGTTATATCTGCGTGATGGGTAATAGGCTTTAACCTGTTTGGAAATTTGCCGATCTTATTGATGTCATAATACTTCTCTATGTGTTTTCTACTTCTGGCTATTGTCACGCTATCGAGTAATTTGAAAAAATCAAAATTTGCATTAAGCCGTTTCAGTAGAGCTTGGCTAGTTCTTTCTTCTACCGGTAATTTGGACCACTCGTTAAAGATCCTTTGAGCATTTGTTAAAATGGTTTCAATAGATTTATCTGCATCCATTTTGCCGTCAGCTATACCTGTTTCGCCTTCACATGCCAAAGCGATCTGGTTCTTTAAGTCAGTAAACCTATTATTTACCGGAGTTGCTGAGAGCATAAGAACTTTTGTCTTAACTCCCGCTTTCATAACATCATTCAGCAGTCTTTGATAACGGGTCACTCTATCTTTTCGGGGGTCATTATTTCTAAAATTATGCGATTCATCTATGACTACTAAATCGTAATTACCCCAGTTTATTCGTGACAAATCTATTCCATTTGATTGCCCTTGTTCTCTGGATAAATCCGTATGATATAAAACATGATAATTTAAACGGTCTTTAACCAACGGATTGTCATCATAATTATTTAAAAATGTTTGCCAGTTGTCTCCAAGCCTTTTAGGACATAAAACAAGTACTGTTCGGTTTCTCTCCTGATAATATTTAATAACGCCCAATGCTGAAAAGGTCTTCCCAAGCCCTACGCTATCGGCAAGAATACATCCATTGTGTCGTTCTAACTTATTAATAATCCCTAATGCAGCATCCTTTTGGAAGTCATAGAGTTTATTCCATATCGCAGATTTTTTAAACCCGGTTTTTTCATTGGCAAGTTCATCTTCGGAAATATCTTCCAGAAATTCATCAAAAATATTGTAAAGGGTCAGATAATAGATAAATTCAGGGGAATTCTCTTTATAAAGATCTGCAATGTACTCGAGAACTTCGTCGGTTACATTTTTTAATACTTTCTCATCATTCCATATTTCTTCAAAATTCTGAATATACTGTTTAGTAGCCTCAAAATCATCTGTTTTAATAATCTGGTGCAGTATAGAATTGTCTTTTTCATAACCAAATCCTGCGCTACTAAACTCATTTATCCCCATGTATACATATTTATTTTCACTATTCTCAAGCGCTATATGTGGCTGAATATATTTATTCCCGAGATTAGCTTTAAATATAGCTTTTTGTTCAATCCATTTTTTGCACTCTTTGGCAATTGCTTTTCCTTTAAGTTCGTTTTTTAAATTTATTTCAAATTCTGAGCCGCTAATAGCCTTTTGTCGAAAATCGGCGTTGATTTGAAATTGTTTTCTCTCTCTTCTCTTTTTATCAGCTTCAATAAAAGTAGGATCTGTAAAGATAAAGCTTAACTTATCAATTTTTTTTAATTCATTTTTAAGACATTCAAACCCATATATAGTAAAAATCCCCGCCGCGACTTGCAGTCGGCTATCTTTACCAATATTCTTTTTAAAGTCATCACCGACTTTTTCGGTTTTATTATTAAAGCTTTGTATCATTTATCAACTCATCCTTTTTGCTATGTTTTGCATTCATTATCTTTAAAAACAATACATCCTTAAAGATACTTATTTATTTCTCTTTTCCCTTGCGCCATTTATCTATTGTTTTGCCGTCAAATCTCCACTGCCCTCCAAATTTAAAACAAGGGATCTTACCTTCTCTGCACAAACGACGTACAGTGTACGGATGTAGCTTAAGAGCTCCAGCCACCTCTTCAACAGTATATGACTCCATAATTTTTTTCATCATTCACCTTCTTAATAACAAAACAAAATGTAACAATATGTAATAATTATACTCCTCTGGTAGTAGTTGCACAACCCCTAAAATTAATCTGCATATAAACTTGCTATATCTCTAAACCTATGGCTATATTGTAATAACCGCAAAGGAGAGCATTATGCACGAACTGAACCTTAGAGAAATTATGGCTCTTAAAAACTGCACATTATCTGAGCTTAAAGCCAAATATACGGCATTATTTGGCCCAGAATGCGCCATTCCTAGCAATAAAGTCTATTTATGGCGCAAGATTGCCTATAAACTACAAGAAATCGAACACGGCGGCATTTCAAGCTTAGCCCAGGGTAAAATTGAGGAATTTATCCAAAAATATGACCCTGTTAACAATAAAGATCTGCGACCCTTCAGCAATCCTGATAATAACGGTAAACAGGCAAAACTATCCCGAGATAAGCGCCTCCCTATTCCCGGCACATTAATTACTAAGGAATACAAGGGCGCTCATTTGGAAATTAAAGTTATGGAAAAAGGATTTGAATATAATAAAAAACAATACCGAAGTCTAACCGCTATAGCCAAGGAATTAACCGGAGCACATTGGAATGGCTATTTATTCTTTAACCTTTAGAAAAGCATATTAAATATGGAAGCAAAACAAAAGAAAAAAATATACTGCGCGATTTACACTAGAAAATCTACATCCGAAGGCTTGGATCAGGATTTCACAACTTTAGATGTTCAGAGAGAATCAGCGGAAAATTATATTGCCAGTCAAAAATCAGAAGGCTGGATTGCGCTTCAAGAACAATATAATGACGGCGGCTTTACCGGAGCTAATATGGAAAGACCAGCGCTTAAGAAGCTTTTAGATGCCATAAAAAATCATACTGTTGATTGTGTGGTGGTATATAAAGTTGATCGCTTATCTAGATCACTATTAGACTTTTCTCGGCTGCTAGAGTTTTTTGATAAACATAATGTTACTTTTGTCTCAGTAACCCAGCATTTTAATACCAATTCCTCGATGGGAAGGTTAACACTGAATATTCTCCTTTCCTTTGCGCAATTTGAAAGAGAGTTGATCAGTGAACGTACAAAAGACAAAATGGGTGCTGCCCGTAAAAGAGGCCAATGGTTAGGCGGCAGACCACCTTTAGGCTTTGATGTAGATAAGGAGCGTAAACGCCTAATTATTAATCCTGAAGAATCAAAACTCATAAAAAAAATCTTTAATATTTACTTAGAAGTTAAGTCATTATTGCAAACAGCAAAAATAATAAATGATAACGGATATAGAACTAAATACTCCATTCACAAAACAGGCAAAATCTTTGGCGGTAAAAAATTTGGAGTAACACACATACAATCCATCGTACGCAATGTTCTCTATATAGGAAAAGTAAACTATGAAAAACAAATATACAATGGCCAGCATGAGGCGATTATTAACGAAGATACCTTTAAAGCAGTTCAAGCAACATTAGCACTAAATCGCATAGAAAGAAAAGTCACTAAAAATAAAGAATGTACTGGACTGTTAAGTAAACTTTTACATTGTAAAACATGCAATACATTTATGTTTCACACGTATACTCAGAAGAAAAACTTGCACAAGTACCGCTATTATCTATGCAGCAGTGCACAAAAACGCGGATATGCATCTTGTCCAACTAAATCAATAAATGCGCAGGGGATAGAAACATCTGTAATTAAGCACCTTAAAATAATCCTCTCTACTGAAGTTGCAAACAATCATCCTCACAAACAAGAACTTGAAGCAATCATGTCTCCTATTTGGGAAACTTTATATCCCGAAGAAAAGCGCAGAATTTTAAGGGTTTTAATCAAAGAGATAGATTACACCCCAGAAAATAAAATATTAGCAATTACTTTAACCGAAAGCAATCAGCGTTTTGAATTTAATGTAGATATGAAACAAGTCAGGACTCTTAATAAATTCAATAAAGCTCGAGAAATAAACAAAGAGCCAACAATACGAAAGAACCTACTGCTTGCCCATCACTTACAACGCCTTAGAGATAGCGGCCAAATAAAGAGCCTAAAAAAAGCCAGCGAGTGGCTAAGCTTAAGCCATGTCCGGATAAATCATATAATGAACTTTCTTCTCATATCTCCGCATATTCAGGAAGAGATCCTGTTTTTAGGACCATTTAAACTTAATAAAATCCCTGAATATAAACTCCGCAGTTTAATAAGTGAACCTGATTGGCAAGAACAACAAATAATTTGGCAAAAATTACTCCAGGATTAGTATCTCTGTTTTCATTTCCCTGATTCCTAGTAAATGATTTAAATATCAACTCATAACCTTCTTAATATCGCCAATATAACCATTTACTAAAACCAATTCCCGAATGCTTGATTTAGAGATAAAGAGATACTCTAAAACGATTATTTTGGAGATTTCAAGCTAAGAGAAACATCTAATTGAATAGCTGCCAATTCTTTGAATATTGGGCTATTTATATCTGCCCTAACCCTTTGACACGTTTAAATATAAAAAAGACCTGATAAGAATTGCTTATCAGATCTTTTTTTATCTCTCAAACTGATGTTCGAGAGATTTAAGTGGTTGCCCCGCATGGACTCGAACCATGAATAAATGAACCAGAATCACTCGTGTTGCCAATTACACCACGGGGCAAAAACTTCAGCATATAGCGTCTAGGGTTTAGCAATTAGTTCATAAAACTCTACGCTTCTAGCCGCTAGCCGCTAAACGCTATTCGCTAATCGCTATAGATTATCAAAGTTCTTTTAAATTGTCAAATATACTGGTTTTAAGTATTATCTTTTTTATTATCTTCTGTAATCGAGAAACTGATCTTTCTTTCCCCAGAAACTCAATAACTTCAAAAATACCAGGGCTCACAGTTCCGCCGGTTAATGCTACCCGAACTGGATGGATAATATCTCCGGCCTTGATCCCCATCTGGGCAACAAGACCGCGGATGCTTTCTTCTATTGCTTTATGTTCAAAAGGCTCAGTTTTTTCAATAGCCTGTTTGAATTTTTCAAGATAGCCTGCAACCTTAGGCTTGATCAGGAATTCATTGACCGCAGATTCATCATAATTAACATTATCAATAAAGAAAAAACCAGCAAGCTTTGCAAAATGATCCAATGTAGGCAGCCTGGTCTTATAAAGCGCAATAAGGCCTCTCAGCCAATCCTTATTGCAATCATCTTTTATATAATCTTTTTCTTTTAAAAGCGGCACAATAAGCCCCATAAGCGCTTCAATGTCCATTTCCTTGATATACTGTCCGTTTACCCAGCTCAAACGGTTAATATCAAAAACAGCCGCTGTTTTATTAATACGCTTGAGTGAAAATTCCTTTATCAGGGCATCTGCGCTGAACATTTCCTTATTTGTTCCCGGATTCCAGCCAAGCAAAGCCAGATAATTAACCAACGCTTGCGGCAAAAATCCCTGTTTTTTATATTCGCTTATCGCAGTAGCCCCGTGACGCTTGGACATTCGCGCGCCGTCTTCTCCATGTATCATGGGAATATGTACAAACTTGGGAGGCTTAAAACCCAGGGCCTCATAAAGCATTATCTGCTTGGGAGTATTGGCAATATGATCGTCTCCCCTTATTATATGCGTTAAACCCATCAAGGCATCATCTACAACACAGCAGAAATTATAAGCCGGTGATCCATCTGATTTCATTAAGACCTGGTCTTTTAGCTGTTCTGTATCAACAGCTATCTCCCCTCTTAAAACATCAAAAAAACGGATCTTAGCCTCTTGAGGAATTTTGTAGATTACCGCCTCGCCTTCTTTATAAGCCTTTCCCTCTTCAAGAAGTTTCTGAGCGTGTTTCTTGTAAATATCAAATCTCTCGCTCTGATAATAAATTTCATCCCAGTCAAGCCCCAGCCATTTAAGACTATCCAGAATTTCTTTCAGATACTTGGACTCTGAACGGATCATATCTGTATCTTCAATGCGAAGAATAAACTTCCCCTTTGTAGAGCGGGCATACAGCCAGTTAAACAGGCAGGTACGCGCGCCTCCGATATGCAGAAATCCAGTGGGTGATGGAGCAAAACGAA
>Ga0307991_1002339_pt1 | contig 12886 bp, 11 predicted proteins | sample EllFjometagen131_FD_203146 | JGI IMG/M metagenome (GOLD analysis project Ga0307991, IMG submission 203146) | Marine microbial communities from Ellis Fjord, Antarctic Ocean - #131 | ecosystem: Environmental > Aquatic > Marine > Unclassified | place: Southern Ocean | collected 2014-10-08
CACTCAATTTTTATCAAACTCTTTAACCAGTTTATTTCATTAGCAATATCTAATTGGCAATGTCAAGCAAAAATTATCTGGGCTAAGTAATTAGCCATTAGTTAAAAGCCGTTAATGGTTGAAATTATTACTTTTACACCAGTCTTTAAAAAGCCCCTAAAGGGTCCCCGCAAAACAGAACATAAACAACTGTTTTTATTGAAAAAAACACTGGCCGAAAAAGGTTGGTTACGCAATTCAGGAATTAATAACAAGCGCTCAACTTTCAGTTTTTTAGCTTTTTAACTTTCTTCTCACGGCCTTCACGCTTCCTGAAAAAAATTCTCACCGGAACCCCGTAAAAACCAAAATGTTCAATAATTTTATTTTCCAAATATCTTTCATAGGACGGTATAATGCCCTTAACTTTATTAACAAAGATAACAAAAGTTGGGGGTGCACTGCGAACCTGGGTAATAAAATAGAACTTCAGCGGATGTCGGTGAATCAAAGGATGTTGATGAGCTTCTACAGCCTCCGCCAACCAGCGGTTGAGTTCTCCAGTCCCGACTCGATGACAGTGAACCTCGTGCAAAGCTTTAAGTCCTGGGAAAAACCTCTTTAACCCCAGACCGCTCTTGACCGACATCTCCAAAATCACCGGCCGGCGAATACCGACCAGACGGTAAATAAGATCTTCCTTCATTTCTGCCAACCGTTTTCTGCTGGCAGGCAAAAGATCAATCTTGTTGAAAACATAGATAACAGCCTTACCTTTTTCATGAGCCAGACCTGAAATCTGCAGATCTTGATCGGTAACTCCAGTGGCTGCATCAACCATCAAAACCACTATCTGGGCAAAATCTATGGCTCGGATAGTGGCAACATTGCCGAGACTCTCTACCTCTTCATGAACCCGGGCCCGGCGCCTGAGACCAGCAGTATCGAGAAAAAGATAATTCTGCTGATTATTAACCAGAGAGATTTGCACCGAATCAACCGTAGTCCCCGGTCGCCCGCTGGTCGTCAGACGTTCACTTCCAAGCAGATAATTAAGCAAAGAGGATTTCCCGACATTAGGTTTACCCACCACCGAAACCCTGACAATAGCTTCTTCACTTTCTCTTCCGGCATCCTCTTCGACGGACGGCAGAAGTTCGGCCAAAGCCTCTTTTAGTGTGGTAATGCCCTCTCCGTGCTCGGCCGAAACATGATACATCTGCTCCATTCCCAGAGCATAAAAATCAACACTATCCTGCTGGACACGGGGTGACTCACATTTGTTAATAACCCATAAAATCGGTTTTCCGCAACGGCGCAGATAACGGGCAAGCTCCCCATCTTCCGCACTCACTCCGCTCTGTCCATCCAACAAAAAAAGGATTATATCCGCTTCATCGACTGCCACCTGAGTCTGCCGCCCGACATCTTTTTGCAATTCATCCTCAACGCCAAAGACCAAGCCTCCGGTATCAACCAACAGGCACTCCTTATCTTCAACCTTAAGCTCTGCAAAAATACGATCTCGAGTAACTCCGGGAGTATCGGCAACAATCGCCCGCCGTTGTTTTAAAAGACGATTAAACAAGGTCGATTTTCCGACATTAGGTCGACCAACAATCACCACACATCTTTTCATCTATAATTTCCATTTTCAGACATTCAACTAAAAACACCAATTCAATCAAGGTCCGCTCATTAATATGATTTTTATATTTTTGCAAGTTTTACAGCTATCTTCGCCAATAACAAAGACCCTGAATTAGAGAGTTTTTACTTGCCAATCGACCAGCTTTCATATATATGTACCCGCCTCTATTTAAGCCGCCCGCCTCCTTCGGGTGTTTTTTTTTATAAGCGTTGTAACCACTAACTTAAACAATGGATTAAAAAGTTTTATGTCAGCAATGAAAAAAAATCAGGATATGAAACCTTTCTATAAAAACCTGGCCCTCTGGCTAGTGATCTGCCTCATCATGATCATGGTTTTTAATGTCTTCAACAACCCCGGCGTTGCAAAACATGAAATCAGTTTCAGTGAATTTATTGAACTGGTTGAATCCGGCCAAATCAGCGAAGTCACCATCCAGGGCCAGAATATCTCCGGGACCTATGGTTCTACGACATTCAAAACCTATACACCGGACGACCCCTCCCTGGTAAAAATGCTACGCGACAAAGGCATTAGAATCACCGCCCAACCCGAAGATCAATCGCCCTTATGGCAATCGATCCTGATCTCCTGGTTTCCGATGCTTCTCTTAATTGGTGTCTGGATCTTTTTCATGCGCCAAATGCAGGGCGGTGGCGGCAAAGCGATGTCTTTCGGCAAAAGCCGCGCCAAGCTTCTCAATGCAGACCAGAAAAAGGTCACCTTCAAGGATGTCGCCGGCATCGAAGAGGCCAAAATGGAGCTCGAAGAAATTATCAACTTTTTAAAGGAACCCAAAAAGTTCACTCGCTTAGGCGGCAAAATCCCCAAAGGAGTCTTGTTGGTCGGAGCTCCGGGAACCGGTAAAACCCTGCTCGCCAAAGCAATTGCCGGTGAAGCCGAAGTTCCCTTTTTCAGTATCAGTGGTTCGGATTTTGTCGAAATGTTTGTCGGTGTTGGAGCTTCACGCGTCCGCGACCTTTTCATCCAAGGCAAAAAAAATGCCCCCTGCCTGATCTTTATTGATGAGATCGACGCTGTCGGCCGCCATCGGGGGGCCGGCTTAGGTGGCGGACACGATGAGAGAGAGCAAACCTTAAACCAGCTTCTGGTCGAAATGGATGGCTTTGAATCTAACGACGGAGTGATCCTCCTGGCCGCCACTAATCGGCCCGACGTCCTCGATCCGGCCCTGCTCAGACCAGGCCGTTTCGACCGTCAGGTGGTCGTCCCCAATCCCGACGTCAAAGGCCGGGAAGGTATCCTCAAAGTCCACGCCCGCAAGGTGCCTCTCGCCAAGGATGTTGACCTCATGGTCGTCTCCCGCGGAACTCCCGGCTTTACCGGCGCTGATCTCGCCAACCTGATTAACGAAGCCAGTCTCTTGGCCGCCCGAACCGATAAAAATGAAGTTGAAATGGACGACCTAGAGGAAGCCAAAGATAAAGTTATGATGGGCGCTGAAAGACGCAGTCTGGTAATCAGCCCTGAAGAGAAACTCAACACCGCTTTTCATGAGGCTGGGCACGCTTTAGTGGCCCGCCTTTTACCGGGAACCGACCCCATCCATAAAGTGACCATAATCCCCCGGGGCCGGGCCTTGGGCCTGACTCAACAGCTACCGGTCGATGAACGCCATACCTATAATAAGGACTATCTGATTAACAACATCATTGTTCTTATGGGTGGTCGGGCCGCTGAAGAGATAGCTTTAAACCACATAACAACCGGGGCTGGCAATGACATTGAAAGAGCCACCGGCATGGCCCGCAAGATGGTCTGCGAATGGGGTATGGGGCACATGGGACCGGTCAGTTTCGGCAAAAAAGAGGAGCACATTTTCTTGGGCCGGGAGATGGCCCAGAATCGTGATTTCAGTGAAAAAACTGCTCTCGAGATTGATGACGAGATCAAGGAGATCGTCCACAAAGCCTACAGCAAAGCCCACCAGCTGGTAAGCGAAAACCGCAAGGCCCTGGACATCCTCTCCCATGCCCTGCTCGAAAAAGAGAGTCTCAACGGTAACGAGGTTGACGAACTCATCGGCATCACGTCTAAAGATGAGAAAGCAAACGATGCCCCGGAAAGCGTCGAATCACCGGAAAACACCGAAACAAAAGAGTTAACCTAAAATTATTTATTCGTTAAGTGCCCAAAGACAATTACGATAAGACCGAAATAAACCAAGCCCGTTTTCTCGGAGAGCAGTGGAAGGTTGTTAAAAGAATCACGGCAAAAAAAGCCATGAAACCTGACATCCTTATCGTAGAATGTGGATCGCGGTCTATCGTAGCCAAGGATTTTCGTAACAAAGGATGGGTAGCCTGTTATCTCTGGGGACCGCTCAACCTTATGTATGAAAAATTTATCCTGAACAAACTTGAAGGTATCGCCCAGATTCCCAGAATCATTGGCCTGGAAGATTATAACTGTTTACTCATCAGTCGCATTGAAGGTGATGAGGTTAAAAACCGCCGCCATCTTCTCTCGGAAAATTTTTTTGACCAGCTCTTGAAAATAGCTGATGATCTACACTCCAGAGGGGTGCTCCATCTCGACCTAGGCCACAAGAGCAACATCATGGTTGATCATCACGGCAACCCGGCAATCATTGACTTCAATTGTTCTCTATATCTGCCACCGAACGGTTTTTTCCGCCCCCTGATTCGCTTGTTGGCCATGGTTGACCAATATTCAATTCTCCGACTGAAAATCAAATTTCGGCCTCAGGATTCGAACCCCTCAGAAAAGAGAAGAGTAGAAAGATTTTTACGCTTAAGAAAATTATGGATTTTTGACCGTCTTTTACGCAAACTAACTAATTCAAATAAAAAAGCAGACAGACGACAGCTGTAAAGGGATCATAAAGGAACCATCGCGTCATGCGCAACTACCATGTCAGGCTTCTAGACATCAAAACGGCCAATGATGCCGTAGCTTTGATGCGGCAGATCGGCGCCGATGTTCACGGCGTCAGCCTGATGAAGAACAAAATGGTTCACTATAACTTTCGGGTGGGCCCCCTCCCGGCAGCAGCTGCCAATATCATCAAACAGGAAATGTTGTCTACCGGCGGCGAAGCCGCCGTCACCCGCGGGGTCATAAACTGCAACGCTAACAACAGCGACGCCATCTTAAGCGCAACCCGGAAACAGTTCCGCAAATTCTGCCGGAAGCTTCGGGCCCAACCCTTCTCTCTGGCCCAAATGGCTGACCGCCTGGAAGCCGCCCTCCGGAATCAGGAAAAGAATACCGGCCTCCCATTTGCATGCCGCGGCATCAAGGTCGATCTTAAACAACAGTCACTGATCATGGGTGTCCTCAATGTCACCCCTGACTCATTTTCCGATGGCAACCATTTCTTTACATATGAAAAAGCTCTAAACCAAGCTCGCCGACTGGTTTCGGAAGGAGCCGACATACTTGACATTGGCGGTGAATCAACCAGGCCTGGAGCAGCCCGAGTTGCAGAAAATGAAGAACTAAACAGGGTACTACCGGTAATTGAAACCTTACGCCGAGAATTTCCGGATCTACCAATCTCGATTGACACCTATAAAAGCCGAGTCGCAATAGCAGCCCTTAACGCCGGGGCCGATATTATCAACGACATCAGCGCTTTCAATTTCGATTCGAATATGGCCAATGTCGTAGCCTCAACTGAGGCCTATGCCTGCCTCATGCATATCCAGGGAACCCCGAATGCGATGCAAAAAGACCCGGTTTACAGTGATCTTTTTGCTGATATTTGTCACTATTTCGAAAAAAGTATCAATCTCGCAATCAAAGCCGGCGTCAAGATAGAAAAACTCATGCTTGATCCCGGTATCGGCTTTGGCAAGACCCTTGAACATAACCTTCTACTTTTAAAGCACCTTAAGGACTTTACCGGCTTCGGCCTGCCCCTGTTGATCGGAACCTCACGCAAATCATTTATCGGCAAGCTCACCGATGAGCCAGTCGACCAGCGCCTCTCCGCCTCGCTGGCCACGGCGGCCCAGGCTTTAACCAATGGCGCCAATATTGTCCGCGTCCATGATGTGGCCGCCACCAAACAAGCCCTTACCGTAATAGACGCAATCAACCACGCACAACGCTGATGGCCTCATAAAAATTTTATTTAGCCATCCCATAACTTTTTACAACTTCACTAACCCTGGCCCTTGATACGAATGAACTATGGCTGAATTTGTCGAGACCCTACTCAACAGTCGTTGGCTTGACTTTATCGATATTATTATCGTGGCCATCCTCATCTATCAGGTCCTACTGATTATTCGTGGCACCCGAGCCTTTCAGATTCTTTTGGGCCTTTTTCTGATCTTCATCATCTACCAACTCTCTCTGTTGCTTGGCTTCTATACATTGCATTGGCTTCTTAACGGTTTTTTGAGCTCGAGTATCCTGATTGTCATCGTTCTCTTCCAGAATGAATTCCGCCGGGCTCTAGCCAAGTTCGGCAAAACCTCCTTCGCCATCAACTCGGCCGAAGAGCTCAACTCTCTTGACAAGATCATCAAGGCCTGCACAACCATGTCGCTAAAGAGAATTGGTGCCTTGATCGTCTTTACCCGCGAAAACAAGATCCCCAGCATCGTTGAAGGCGGTGTCGAAATCAATGCCAAAGTCAGTGATGCTCTTTTGTTGAGCATCTTCAATCCGGCAGCCCCGATTCACGACGGTGCGGTAATCATTGATGAAGGAAAGATTGTCGCGGCCGGCTGTTTTCTACCTTTGGCTATCGATCCCATGATTGAAAAGATGTACGGCACCAGACATCGGGCGGCAATGGGTATTTCTGAAGACACCGATGCTGTTGTCGTTGTCGTCTCTGAAGAAACCGGCAAAATATCGCTTTCCATCGGCGGCAAGATAACCAAAGAACAAAATGCCGAATCCTTAAGTCGGGTTCTGAATAATATATTTTCTCCAAACCGTAACAAATCGGGCTTTTTCGCCTCTCTACAAAATATTTTTCATAACCAGTAACTACCATCCCCCAACAACCATGGCCCAGATACGATCACTTTTTTTTGAAAACCTGACCCTCAAGATTCTGTCAATCATCCTGGCAGCATTTCTCTGGTTTTTTGTCTCCGGAAAAAGCAAGACTGAATTGGCCTTAAGCGTCCCAATCGAATTCACTTCGATTCCGGCCGACATGACCATCATCACCAAGGTCCCTACCAGTATTCACATCCGGGTCAAAGGAAGCAAAACTCTGCTCCGCCCTCTGACCTCCAAACCTCCGTCATTGAGCATTAATCTGGCTAAGGCCGTAACCGGCAAAAATGTGATTCGTCTTGCGCAGGAGACCTTTAACAACCTCCCCTTAGGGGTTGATGTTGTTAATCTTGACCCCGATACATTGACAATCTATCTCGATCGTTTCGTAAAAATCACTCTGCCGATCGAAATAAAAACCAAAGGTGTAGCCCCAAAAGGATTTCAGATCAGAGAGCTAAAAATAACCCCGCCGACAACTGAGTTCATGGCCTCAGAAGAATATCTAAAGAAACATGATATCGTCTTCTCTGAACCACTGGATATCAGTCAGCTACGCCAGAGCACAAGGATTGATATCAACTTACTGACCCCGCCTAACGAGCTTAAGCTGATTGACCCTGAAAGAAAAATTTGGGTGGCTATCGAGATCGGTGAGAGCCTGGCACAACGGGTTATCAAAGGGATCAGGATAGACTTTCAAAACCGCAACAAAGAGATCGGCCGAATCGGTATCAGTAACTATTTTGTCGACCTCGTCGTTGAATGCCCGCTCTTAATGCAAATCGATGACATCCGTAAACAGGCACACGTAAACATCAATCTGGCTCCCCTTATGGAGAATAATGAGAATGGTTACTACACTTTACCGATCCAGGTAAGCCTGCCGGAGAAAGTAACATTGTTATCGATGGATCCGACTGAAGTGGAATTCGTCTTCAAGAAAACCGCACCCTGACCCAAGACAGTGGGCAGGATTTTACTTACGTACTCACAAAAATATACGTTATAACAGGAAGATATCATGAAGGAACTCTTTGGCACCGATGGAGTACGGGGAACCGCCAACATAGACCCGATAACCGCTGAAACCGCGCTCCAAATCGGCCGAGCCACGGCCTATATCTGTAAAGATAAAGAGCACCGGCACAAGATAGTCATTGGCAAGGACACCAGAATCTCCGGCTACATGCTGGAAAGTGCACTGGTTTCCGGCATCTGTTCAATGGGGGTTGACGTTCTCCTTATCGGCCCCATGCCAACCCCGGGAATTGCCTTTATTACCCGCAGTATGCGGGCCGATGCCGGGATGGTCATTTCGGCATCGCACAACCCTTTTCAGGATAATGGCATTAAGATTTTTTCGCGGGATGGTTTCAAGCTCCCCGACCACGAAGAGTCCCGCATTGAAGATTTGATCTTCAATAATACAATTGATCAGTTACGCCCGATCGCTGACGATATCGGCAAAGCCTTCCGCATTGATGACGCCAATGGCCGCTATATCGTTTTTCTCAAAAACACCTTCCCCAACCATCTCACCCTGGAGGGCGTGAAACTGGTTATCGATTGCGGTAACGGAGCTGCCTACAAGATCGCCCCGGCGGTTTTCAGCGAGCTCGGTGCCGAGATCATAACAATCGGAATCGAGCCTGACGGCAAAAACATCAATGCCGGCTGTGGTTCCCTCTATCCTGAGAAACTGCAGCAAAAAGTCATCGAAGAACAGGCCCATATCGGCATCGCCTTTGATGGGGACGCCGACCGGGTCATCTTCGTCGATGCTCGCGGCAAGGTTGTTGATGGCGATCAAATCATGGCCATCTGCGCCCTCCATATGCAACGTCAGAAAAATCTCAGAAAAAATACGGTTGTGGCTACGGTAATGAGTAATATGGGTCTGGAAAAAGTATTGCGCCAAGCTCATATCAACCTGATTCGCACCCAGGTTGGCGACCGTTATGTTGTTGAGGAGATGCGCGCTGGAGGCTTTAACTTTGGCGGTGAGCAATCGGGTCATTTAATTTTCATGGATCACAATACCACCGGTGACGGAATTCTTTCGGCCCTACAGGTTCTGTCCGTCATCGTCGCCGAACAGAGATCTCTAGCTGATCTCGCTTCGGTCATGGAAATCTTTCCACAAATCCTGATCAACGTCCCGGTCGCCAACAAAACTCCGGTCACCGAAGTTCCGGCTCTCAACCGCCAAATTGCCGAAGTCGAGAGTGCGCTACATGACCACGGACGCCTGCTCGTTCGTTATTCGGGCACGGAGAAGAAGCTTCGGATTATGCTTGAAGGGGAGAATTACGACGAAATTAAAAGGTATGCAGAAGCGTTGGCCAACTCAGTCCGTAAGCTTTTGGGCTGAAGGAAAAACAGTTTACAGTAATTGGTAAAAAACCTTCAGCTACTAAGTATCTGTGCGAACTTGAATCATCCGATTTTTTCAACCTTTTTGAATTAAACTTCATTGATAATATTCTAAAACCTTTTTTCTGATGCCCACGGAGTCAAGTCCCAAGTCATGACGTAACTGAGCCGGGGTTCCATGCGGAACAAAGCGGTCGGGCAAACCGGTGATCACGACCCGGGCCGACCAGAGGTTTCGGGCCGCCATAAACTCTAAAACTCCACCGCCAAAACCACCGGCAACCACATTTTCTTCAAATATAAAGACCCATTTATATTCCTTAAGACAGGTTCGCAGAAGCTCTTCATCAAAGGGCTTCACATAACGACAATTGACCACCTGACACTCGACTCCATCTTCAGAAGCCAGTTGCCCGGCCGCAACCAGCGCCGGTGCAACACAGGATCCAACCGCCAAAATAACCGCATCCCGACCGGGCCGCAGCACCTCCCAACTACCTCTAGGCAGTTCTTTAAACTCCTTTTCCATCGCCACCCCGAGACCATTGCCACGCGGATAGCGAATCGCTACCGGCCCATCAATCTTTAAGGTCGTAAAAAGCATATGCTGCAGTTCATTCTCATCTTTGGGCGCCATGATCGTCATATTGGGAATCATCCTGAGATAGGATAGATCGAAGGTTCCATGATGGGTGGGTCCGTCCTCACCCACAACCCCGGCCCGATCAAGACAGAGGGTAACCGGTAAATTCTGCAGGGCAACATCGTGAAGCACCTGATCAAAAGCCCGTTGCATGAAGGTCGAATAGATAGCAACAAAAGGCCGCAAACCACGGCTCGCCATACCAGCAGCCATGGTAACCCCATGCTGTTCGGCAATCCCCACATCATAAACTCGATCGGGAAATTTTTCAGCCATCATCTCAACCCCGGTACCCGCTGGCATCGCCGCCGTGATCCCAACAACCCTTTCATCTTGAGCGGCAAGGGCTGTCAAAGTACGGCCGAAAACAAACGTATAGCTGGGTGGAGATTTTTCAGGTGAGTCAGGCTTGCGACCACTGGCCACCTCAAAGGGACCAACCCCATGAAAAAGTGCCGGATCGACCTCAGCCGGGCCGTAACCTTTACCTTTTTTGGTAACCACATGAAGCAAAATCGGGCCATCAAGATGGTTTATATTCTCAAAGGTTTCGATCAGGGTAACAAAATCGTGCCCGGGCATCGGCCCGACATACTGAAAACCAAGGTCTTCAAAGACCGTCCCGTCCGGGATGACAAATCCTTTAAAAGACTCTTCCGCCCGTTTAACCATTTTGAAAAAACTCTCACCAACCCTGGGGATATTGGTCAGAACCGACTTCACATCGTGACGCAAGCGGTTAACCGTAGAACCGGTCAGAATCCGGTTTAGATAGGCTGACATAGCTCCCACATTAGGAGAAATCGACATTTCGTTATCATTCAAGACAACAATCAGATCACGATCTAAAGAGCCGGCATGATTTAAGGCTTCGAAAGCGAGACCGGCCGTCATTGAGCCATCCCCAATGATGGCTATTGTGCGCTGTCGCTTTTTCAGCTGCTCAGCCGCCAGAGCCATCCCGAGAGCGGCAGAAATAGAAGTACTGCTGTGACCGACATCAAAAGTATCATATTCACTCTCATCCCTTTTGGGGAAACCACTGAGACCACCGGCCTGCCGCAGGGTTGCAAAGCGCTGGGCCCGGCCGGTAAGAATTTTGTGAGCGTAAGCCTGGTGACCAACATCCCAGACCAAAAGATCACGAGGTGTCGAAAAAACATAGTGCAAAGCAATCGTCAGTTCAACAACCCCCAAGGATGAAGCCAGGTGGCCGCCGTTCCGGGCTACGGTTTCAATAATCAGACTGCGAATTTCGGCCGCCAGATGTGGCAGATCTTCAATCCTGAGCACCCTGAGGTCAGCCGGATCTTGAATCTTTTCCAATAACTTCATTACATCCTTAATCCGGCATAGCCGGAACCAAAATAGTTGCCAAAACTTTTCTGATTAACTACGAAACAGACAAAATACGGCAACGACTTTTTCGCGCTTTTCACATATTTCGTAATTTAAAAAATATTTTGGCCAATTTACATTAAAGTTCATCCATAAGTGACCAAGCATCAGATGAGGTCTTCAAAAGTGTAGTTGTCACTTTCGACAATCTTTTTCAAACGGCGCAAAGCTGCTTTTTCAAGCTGACGAATTCTCTCTCTGGTAAGTTTCAGTTGCCCGCCGATCTCTTCCAAGGTTTGCCCCTCTTCCTCGGGAAGGCCAAATCTCTTGGTTATCACCAGACGCTCCTTGGGGCTCAGTTCCTCAAGCCAACAGAGGACAATTTTCAAACGCAGATCATGATCTAGGATATCTAAGGGATTAAGGTTACTCTCATCCGCCAGCTGCTCAAGCGAAAGAGTACCTAAACCTCCGTTATCATTACCACTATCATTATTCGCACTATTACTGGAAGTCAAACTGACGAGATTATTGAGACGCGCTAGAGAGGGTGTAAATGAGGTAAATTTGTGATCTATATAGTCGGCAACTTCTTCAAAATTAGGTTCACGACCATATTCGCGAATATATTTCTGCCGCCCCTTGATATAGGTATTAAATTCATCGACAACATGAACCGGCAAACGGATAATCTTGCTCTGGCTAATCAAGGCCCGGCTCATATATTGACGAATCCACCAGACGGCATAGGTTGAAAAACGACAATTGAATTCCGGGTTAAAACGTTCTACAGCCCGAATCAAACCAAGGTTACCCTCCTCAATCAAATCCTCGGTCGGCAAACCCCGATTCTGATAATGCTTGACCAAGTGAACCACCAACCTCAGATTAGCCTCAATCATCTTTTTCCGGGCCTCTTCGTCACCACCCTGAACCAGCCGGGCAAGATCGCCCTCTTCGAAATCCTCAAGCAGGGGGATATCACGAATATCATCAAGGTATGACTCAAGAGCATTGCTCGAAAAATTATGTTTATCATTTCCCGCCATTACGTCCCACCAATTTCACAAAACTACAGGCCAGCAAACGTTCACTTTGAAAATCATTTTCCCCGCGCCGGGTAATACGGTAAAGATACTGTCCTTTACCGGTTGTCAGAGGAATCACCAAACAACCACCGACAACCAGTTGCTCAAGAAGCTGAACCGGAGGTTTTTCCGAAGCAACGGCCGACACCACGATCGCATCAAACGGAGCGGCGTCCGGCCAACCATAGCTGCCATCGAAGATTTTGACCAACACATTAGTGCACTCCATCCGGTCTAGCAACCGTCTCGCCGGGATCGCTAGGGAGCGCAAACGTTCAATCGCGTAGACCCTTTCAACCAGAGAAGCGAGCAGCACCGTCAAGTAGCCCGAACCCATACCAATTTCGAGTACTTTCTCAGCGCCGCTAAGACCTAAAGATGACAACATAAAGGCGACGATGTAGGGCTGGCTGATGGTCTGACCTTCGCCAATAGGCAAGGGTGAATCACCATAAGCCTGATGAGCCAGTCCCGGTTCAACAAAAAGATGACGCGGTATCCGCCGCATTACTTCAAGAATGCGGGGGTCATTAAGACCGCGGCCAACGATCTGCTCTTCGACCATTCTTTTACGCAACACAGCGTAATCCATAAAGGTAAATCCCTATCTTATCGGAACTTTAAATCAACACCAAAGAAAAACCGTTCAACTTAGCGTACCTGAAATACAAATGCAAAGATATTTCGGTCTATTGATCGATATATTTTTCCGCCATAATCGCCGCTGTAGCCCCATCGGCAATCGCGGTGGCTACCTGGCGCAAGGGTTTTTGCCGAACATCGCCGGCGGCAAAAAGACCGGGACAA
>Ga0307991_1002340_pt1 | contig 12884 bp, 13 predicted proteins | sample EllFjometagen131_FD_203146 | JGI IMG/M metagenome (GOLD analysis project Ga0307991, IMG submission 203146) | Marine microbial communities from Ellis Fjord, Antarctic Ocean - #131 | ecosystem: Environmental > Aquatic > Marine > Unclassified | place: Southern Ocean | collected 2014-10-08
AAAAGATCTTTTATAGACAAATATTGAACGATGCTAATCACGCAATCTAATCTTTGGCTTCAAAATAAGTCCGAATTAAGGAGGGGTCTGAACGGTTACCTTTTTAGTAAACTTTCCCTCCAAAGACTTCAACATAAAAACCCCCGATCACATAAGGCCAATAAGATTCAAGACTTTGACTCACAACACGACTACTTTTCCGCGCCCGAATGGTGCGTTATTTCACAGGGAGCCCCTTATACTTCTTAGCGCAATGCCGAAGCTCTTTGTAAAAAGAGCTTCCATTACGTTTGTCTCGCCAGACATGCTAATAAATCGTTTCGTGGCTTACCGCGTTTTCATGTCCTTGTCTTTTCAGCCATCCGGATATTTGTTCCGGGCTCCATTGCAATCGGAGTTTCTCTTCGATAATTGAGATGAGTTCTTTTACCATCTTCAGCATATAATGACGCCCATACTACACATCGATGGCAAGCCAATAACGAGTATGTCGCAGTTGACCTGTTTTATAAAGCGCGTTTTTCTTAACTAAATCAGATAAATCGCGTGTTGCAGTAGCTCGCGATGTTTTAGTGATCGCAATGTAATTTTCAGCGCTTAATCCTCCAGAAAACCCTTTTAATCCCTCAGAAAACATTCTCAATAAAACTTTTTCCTGTCGTTCATTGATCTGATCAGACAATGAATTCATCAGGATTGATTTCGCCATCAAAAAATTCACCAACCCAAGCGAATCCTTTTGAGACTGCACTATCACCTCAGCGAAAAATACAACCCACGGTCCTACGTCAAGTGTTCGATTGCATAGACCCAAAGCCGCATAGTATTCTTTTTTTCGACAAGTGATAACTTGTGAAACAGCTACCAAGGTAGACTGTCCCAAACTTTGTGAAAGTGCTTTTTCAACAAGAGCCCGGCCTATTCGGCCATTGCCGTCTTCAAACGGATGAATGCTCTCAAAATACACATGTGCAAGCGCTGCTCCTGATAAAGCAGATTCTTTCCGTCGAATAGAATTAAACCATTTAACAAAGTCAGTCATTTCGTTATACACATCTTCTGAAGGCGGTGCCTCAAAAAACACTCTATGTTTATCATAACGTCCAGAAACAATCTGCATAGGGTCTTCGTAAGAACGATATTTCCCATTGTCAGCAACTCTCGAGTCATTGTGCATAAGCAATTCATGCCATTCGAATAACATCTCATGAGTCAATGGCTGATCATATGTGTTGTAAACTCTACACATCAAATCTGCCATCCCCTGTTCTTTCGGAAATATACTTTTATCGTCTACTGATAGACCAAAATGACGCTGAATTGAAGACTGCAAGCTTTCGCGCTCTAGAATTTCACCCTCAATTTCCGCGCTTTTCAGTCCTTCAATGCAAAGGATTTCAACAATAAATTGTCTCTTCTGTTCATCATCCATATGCTTCAAAACAGCAAAAGCTCCGCCAGCCCCCTGAAGAAAAAGTTTCTCCAATGAAACTATCGATGAAGCATCATACAAAAATTCCGGCCAATCCGGCAATTGCCAATTCCATACCATAAGTTATAGTCCCCTGTTCTATGCCTCATATTTTACCTGTTTTTGAGTTATAGATCAAGGAAATATTGTCACACCCTAACTAATGAGTTATAGAAAACAATCCTATAGCTCACAATCCCTGCTTTTATGAGTTATTAAATTTGTTACTATTATGAAAAACAGGAGATGATCTATGTCTCGTGAAATAAATTCCGCTATTGTTGCCATTAGGCAACGAGCACCAGCCAATGAATTAACATATTCTTTCGTCATGGATTGCTTGAAAGTATTCTCAAAACCCCGGGATCAATTAACGAAGCTTTTGCGTTCTGGAGCCTTGATTCGAGTTAAACAAGGACTCTATGTATTTGGCGATCTTTTTGTTCAGGGATAAATATGCAAGGAATTTCTAGCAAATTTGATTCGCGAACCGTCATATGTTTTATTAGAATGGGCTCTTGGATACTATGGGTTAATCCCGAAATATGTTGAAGTCATCATGCTAAAGCTTTCTATGGAAGAACAGCTCTACGCATCCTCTATGGATTGAATCGGTTCTCAGAGGACATCGACTTCACATTACTTGAGAAAAACAAAGCATTTTCGTGGTCTCCTTCTTAATAATTTCAAGACCGTTCCTCAGACACGTCCATGAAAACGAATATTTCCTTTATCATCATCGAGATTTCCAAGTTTGCTATTCCAAAAATCGGCTCTACTTATATTCACATTTAACCGCATAACAAATACCTCGCTAATTGCATGATTTTTTGCGGCGACGCCAATATGCTGCGCCATAATTGAACGTCAACTGGGTCCCTTTAGGAATAAACTCTCTAGCTATGAAAATAATATGAACGATATCCTTATATATCGCGTATGCGGGTTCTAGATTCGGACTATCGCTGTGATTGATAAACCTAGTATAGTTACCTTTATCAGACGAATCGATCATATAAACTTTAGAATGCCAAAAACCACTTGGATAGCTAAAACAATAGTCATTAATATTGAACAAGACCCTGCCGCGAGACTTCACAATACCAGTATACTCTCCAATAAAAACATGAGATTTCAGGTTCTCCATAGCAAAAACACCAAGACCAATATCATCATCGACCCAACGTATCACAACATTTGCAATACATCCTTTAGCAATATTAGCACCGTGATACTCGCCAAGCCATCGACTACGGCTCGCTACAGCTCCTTCATTACGTAAAAACTGTGGATACTGATCGATAACGCGACGCAACGTATTGGCACTCTCAAACTCCATATGTGGCAGATACTCAACTCCTGTAATTTCATGGAATTCCTTATGAGTATATTCGGTTTTTTCGCCACACTCCAACTTTATATTTCTAGCATACTTATCAGATGCTCCAACATAACTATCACCTGAAATCGAGATCCGATTCCGAGCAATAAAATCGCACATATCGCAAGAATCATCGTGACGGCATAAATCCTCAGTATCAAAAAAAACCTTCAAAGATTTCAGCACAAAACCTCCCGATCACATACGCCCAATAAGATTCAAGAATTTGACTCACAACACAACTACTTTTATTCCTTGTTGTGCATCATCATCTCCCACATGCGCTTGAAGTTACCACAGCTTTCTAGAAGCTCGTCTTTAGTTCCTTCGTCTATCTTCTCACCATCTTCTATGTAGATTATCTTGTCAGCATGTTCTATCGTCGAAAGGCGGTGTGCGATTAGTATCTGAGTAACTTCACCGTGAAGCTCGGCTATAGACTCTTTAATGAGGTTTTCGCTTACCGCGTCCAATGCCGACGTGGCTTCATCCATAACAAGAACGGGGGCATTCTTCACAAGCGCACGTGCTATGGCGAGACGTTGCTGCTGCCCTCCAGACAAGTTTTTCCCTGTCTCTTCAAGATGTGTTTGATAGCGCTGAGGCAAAAGACTTATAAATTCGTCAGCATGAGCGCGACGCGCAGCGTCTTCAATCGCCTCTTCGGAAAAATCCCGACCGAAAGCAATATTCTCAGCAACGGTATCGTAGAAAAGAAAAGGCTTTTGAGGTACAAATCCTATGGTTTCCCGTAAAGACTTCTGCGTGTATTCAGAAAGTTTTTTCCCGTCGATACGTATTTCCCCTTTCTGTGGCTCATAAAGCCTAGGAAGCAATAATGCCACGGTAGACTTACCTGCCCCTGTAGGACCAACCAACGCCACGGTATCGCCCTTATTAATAGTAAAGCTAAGACCCTTAAGCACCCATTTGTCGGCATATCGAAACCATACATTGTCAAACTCAATACCTTTCTCGATAGTTTTCAATTCCTCAGCACCGTCATGATCGCGTATATATGGCTTCTCTGATAAGACTTCGAACATCCTGTCAGCAGCGGCAGAGCCACGCTGAATCTTGGCATTTTCTTCAGCGAACTTCTTTATAGGTTCATAAAAGCCGTATAATAGAATACCGAAAAACAACAGTTCCGAGATGTTCATGCGGGCAAAAAAGATTCCATATATTATGATACTGGCAAGAAAAAACGATCCTATCATATGCAGGACTGGTCGCGACGACAGGGAATACCTAGCATTTTTTTTCTCAAGCAAGGCCATGCGATCATTCTGCTCGCAATACTTCTCCAGAGAAAACTTTTCCATAGCGAAAATTTTCACCGTTTGTATTCCAGACAGAAAGTCCAGCAACACCGAAGCAAAGTTTTCCTGGTTCCTCTGTATCTGCTTGGCTATCCGTTTTATCCTGCGAGCTATGAAAATTATCGGCATCACAATAATTGGAAGCCCCAGAAATACTATCATAGAAAGTTTCCAGGAGGTTGCAAACAACAACACCATAGTTGTTACAAGTGTAAAGGGTGTCTGAAAATAGTTGATGAGAAAGCTATTTACTCCGTCAGCGACCATAGTAGCATCACCCATAACCCTCGATGACAGATTACCGACATGATACTTTTGGTAGAAACTCATCGACAATGTTTGGATGTGTTCGAAATAATTTTGTCGCAGATCCCTGCTGACACGTATCGCCACAACCTGTCTTATGTAATTCGTTGCAAACATTGCAGTAGATTTTAGAACCCCTACAACAAACACCAAAATAGCTAGGTTAATAAGATTACCAGATAGATTGATCTTCTTATTTATATGCCTGATAAAGCGCGTGACGAGATCGTCCTTCTTAGTCTCGCTAATATATGCTTGGGCGTCTTTTCTTCTTATAATCCCGTCGCGGTCTTTATCGATGGCATCCCATCCACTTTCAACATCATCGCGAGATATACTACCATCAATATTTTCGCTCCCTTTATGAGCGAAAAGCTCGAAAAAATCGGCACCCTTCTCTGTAAGCACCCGCAAAGTGAAGGCCTCAGTATGATTAGATATCGTCAAGCAAAACATCGCCAGTATAGAAAAAATTAGCAACACATAAGTCTTTCGATTTTTACCTGCAATCTTGAAAAGAAGACGCATTTTTATTTAGCCTCCGACATTGAAAACATACCCATACGGCGAAACTTCATATAACGTCGCTCGACAAGTTCTTCAGCCGGCATTGTTTTCAGTTTCTCCCACTGTTCGAGAACGAATGTTTTGACATTTCCATAGATAACATCAGGATTATTATGCGCCCCACCAGTAGGCTCCGATATGATAGTATCTATGATATCAAACCCTAGCATATCCTCGGCGTTTAGCTTCAGCATCGACGCTGCCGCGATACATTTCTCTGCGCTCTTCCATAATATCGATGCACAGCCTTCTGGGGATATAACAGAATAATACGAATGTTCCAACATCCCTACAGAGTCTCCGATCCCCATACCCAAAGCTCCACCCGAACAGCCCTCTCCAATGATAACTATGATAATGGGTGTAGCTATGCGCGAAAACTCCCGCAAATTATACGCTATCGCCCACCCCTGCCCACGCTCTTCAGCTTCGAGTCCAGGGTATGCTCCGGGAGTATCTATAAATGAGACTACCGGCAGAGAAAACTTATCGGCAAGCCGCACCAGTCTAAGAGCTTTCCTGAACCCTTCAGGGTTCATCATCCCAAAATTCCTATAAACCCTGCTCTCGGTATCATTACCTTTTTCCTGACCGATAACAATAAACTTCTGGCCGCCTATTCTCGCCAGACCACCGATTATTGCTGCGTCATCGCCGAATGTACGATCGCCACAAAGCTCGACGAATTCATCGCACATATTTTCAATATAATCTATAGTATGAGGACGCTCAGGATGCCGACAGATCATAACTCGATCCCATGGAGTAAGATTAGAATATACCCGGCTACTGAGATCATTCAATTTATCATGAAGATGACCAATATCAATGCGTGACAGCATATCTTTCATCAATGAACCTCATCTGTTATTTCTCTACCCGGAAGCATAGCATCATAGAAATCATCGACGATCTCAATAAATGCAGGTTTAGTAATTATTATGGAAAAAAGCTCCTCTATATCCTCTGTAAGAAGGCGAAGACATCCGTCGCTCTCATATTTCCCTATGCTAGAAGAATCATCCATAAGCCTATTGACAGCGTTGTCAAACCTCCATGGAACACCATGAATACCATATCCGTCGGCAGGCTCTGTAGCACCAAAAATCTCTTCACCGAAAGGTATCCACCTAGTACCGAAGACGCGTATCATTTCTGTATTCTCTCCATTATATATCCCTCGCATTCCCGGCCGGTATACAGCTATATTATTGCCTATGGAATATTTTCCTTTGGGTGTAAGAAACCTCGATGCTTTCCTGCTGTCAGGCTTCCCAATCCCGACAGAATAGGTCTTCACTAACATACGTTCATCGGCATCGACATCATAATAATAGAACCGCATCTTAGCTTTTGAAATATCTACAACGAGATGAAACTGTATATTTTTGTCAGACCTAAACACATTAAAATGATCTCCATTGACAACTTTCTGTGTGTCGTAGTCGGGCCCCTTATTCAGACTGCGGGCAATAAAATGTCTGGATGTTCCGTAATGAGAAGCATAATCAACAATCCAAGCAGGACGTCCCTGCTTCCATGGCACCTTGCTTTTGTATGTGATAGTTTCCACGATAGGAAACTTCGGCAACCCTGTATTGAAAAACTCATCGATCCGATCAACTTCAAGAAAATCGCCATTGTTCTGCCGCGTAACAGCTGTGCCATTATGATCTTTCGACTGCTGTTTCCCCACAGCATTGCTGACAAGCTCTATCTCCGAAGGGATTCGTTCGCTGGTAACGCCAATACCATTATCACTACGCGTAGCCTTCTTAAATATTCCAACAATAGCGACAAAAGCAAACAACATTACCGCTAATATGGCCAGTCCTTTTGATAAAGACATAATTAAAACCTCTTTTATCTAGCTTAGAAACTGCGATTTTAAAACATATGTTATATACGAATCTATGTTTCTTTTCAAGGGAATTATTAATTCCCTATCACTTCCCAACTATATTGACGACACCTCGGTGATAAAAAATACGCTATAAGAAAATCTGCGCCCCAGAAAGCCTTTTCTCCCGCCAATGGTATGACTTGCATTTCTCCGACCGTGTCAGATGGAATGATTGTCAACGTCGCCGCGTTACTATCGAGAGTAACCGATTGTGACACCCCCTTATAGCTATCTAAAGTCTTAGGCAACATTCTTTTTTGATTCTCTATTGAGCATGTTTCAGCCTTCCCATAGAACGTGAACGCAACTTCGTCATGTTTATGCAATCCGAGCATAGAAGCTTCAATATAGAGCGTTCTTTCTCTAACTTGCTGCCGGCAATGCATCCATTTCCCGCTAAAACGATTATTCCTGAACGTCGCCACTGTCGGCTTATTCACCCCTAGGGCCAAACGAGCCTTTCCACTGGCAATAAACCCATCGTCGGTGATCTCGTGAGAAAAGTTTTTCAATATATCGTTTTTTTGGGAACATCGCTTTTCAATCCCGAAAGCCTCACATTCCCCGAGAGGTACAAGTTGCGGTCCATAATTAGCGATACCAATATCGTGAAACCGCAGAGTACCGAGGCCTGTATTCCCACCAGAAAAAGTCGTTATAACACTAAAATTAGCCGTACGTTTTCCCATGAGCCCTACACCAGCATCACAAACAATATTATGTAGCTCTGTAAAAACCGGCGTAGATTCCGGAGCCATCTGGTCCAGCCACCCCGACAACATAAAAGGATATGTAGAAAGCTTTGAGCCTTCATTGTGAAGATGGCGGAGCTGCTGCCTCGCGACATACTCCATCTTAGGATTCTTGCACAACACTGCCACAGTATGAAAAAGAAGATAGCTCATATGCAAAACGCTATCATTCATCCCACCTTCTGGTTCCTGAGTAAACAGATTACCGAAAGGATAGAAATCACTATCCAAAACATTAAGCTGCCAGACAGCTAAGCGCTCAGCAGCAAGAAGCAGGCTCTCGTTTCTCGATACCTTACCCAACAGCGCCCACAGCGCCCCAAGCTCAGCATGATATCGCACCATAGGAATGTTTGCCCACAGCCAATGTCCGCCGTATTCCATAGGAGCAGCTCCGCTAGAGAGCTGAACGGGTTCTATATTATTGTAATCGATACCAACGAGATGTTTGTTTATGGCAATCATCGCCGTCGCCAACTGAAACTCCTCCCATAGAGGGAAAGAGGACACCTTTCTAACAAGGCTCTTGATAGTCTTGCGACGCATAGACGTCGGAGGCTCATTGATAGTGAGAATATTAAGCGTAAGGATTTCTCTAACCTGATTGACATACTCAAACGGAGACATATCCTCACAATAAATCCGCGCATCAACAAGATCATCAAATTGACGATCGACAAGCTCCCCAGAATTTATATATTCCATAATTGTACTGTCAAGACAACTTGGCAGGTCATCGCGAAAAGCTCTATCCTGATAAAAACATGATAAAATATCCGGCATAACGGAAAATAACCCGTCTATCAGGTAGGGCAATCAATACTGATCGCCCTACTGGGATAAAAAAAACTACCAGTTAGAAGCTGGCGACAAACTCGATGATGCTGTTCCGGCAAGAGCCAGCTCAGTGCTCGCTTCTACGTGTCCTTCTTCTTCAATAAGAATTCGCATCTTTTTCCCCGGCGTAAACTTCACGGCATTGCGTGCTGGAATAACTATAGGGACAGAAGCATTCTTTGGATTGCGACCGATTTTTTGCTTTCGCAATACGACTTCAAAAACACCAAAATCGCGAAACTCTAATCTGTCTCCATTAGCGAGACGCTCTGTTATCATATCAAGAAATGCCTGAGCTACCACTCGAACATCAGAAGGATTCATATCTTTTTTGCTAGATATGGCATTTATTAACTGCTTCTTTGTTACCGTTCCCATCCCTATACTCCTTTGTTAAAACCAATAAAAAAAAGTTGCGACCAAAATAGTCTTAACTCCTTTAATCTTTGTATTCTCCACCCGACATCATTTTCAGGCAAGTTGTTTTTTCGTTTTTTAAACTCTTGTAACCTTAACAATTATTTTCTTCTTTTTCCCCGCTCCGAGAAGCAACAATCTACCATCTATAAGGTCGTCTTTCTGCACAACACTATTTTCATCAATCACATTGTTATTGTTGAGATATGCTCCTTTATTACGCACTAAACGTCGAGCTTCACCCTTGCTCGACACAAGACCTGCCATAACAGAAACATCAACGAACTTCACTCCCAAGACATCCTTCGTAGCAAGTTCTACAGAGCCAAGATCTTTCGCAATATTCTCCATAATCTCCGCATTCAATGCCGTCTTTGCTCCGGGCGACACACCTGCAGTAACACGTAATGCCGTCTTCAGACCATCCTCGCCATGAACAATACGCGTCACTTCTTCAGCCAGACGCTTCTGAGCAGTGTTTGGGATATAATCCGTATCTTTCATAATAGCTTCATATTTCCTGATGTCATCCATATCCATAAAAGTCAACAGACGCATAAGCTTGATGACATCGCCATCGGCAACGCGTATAAGATATTGATAAAATTCGTATACAGACAGATTCTTCTCCGACAACCATATAGTCCCATTCTCACTTTTGCCGAACTTCGTACCATCGCTTCGCGTCAATAGTGGAAACGTCACGCCTTCGACAGATTTGCCACGAACCTTACGCACCAGATCTTTACCGCCAACAATATTCCCCCACTGATCGCTTCCTCCCATCTGGATGGTGACATTGTATTTATCAGAAAGATATAGGAAATCATATGCCTGCAACAACTGATAGCTAAACTCAGTAAAACTCATGCCATCGTCAGAGCTCAAACGCGTTCTGACGCTATCTCGTGACAGCATAACTCCCATACGAAAATATTTCCCAGTATCGCGCAGAAAATCAATAAAACCATATTCGGCAAACCAATCAAGATTATTTAAAACCATAGGCTCTATGTCTTGATTGTCAAAATCCAGCACTGCCTCAAGATTCTTCCTGATACCTTTGATATTGTTAACAATAGTCTCTTTATCGAGTAGTTGTCTTTCGGTACTCTTCCCCGACGGATCACCAATCAGACCTGTAGCTCCGCCAAGAATAACCACCGGAGTATGCCCACAACGCTGAAACCATGCCAGCCCAATAATAGCTATAAGATTACCAAGATGAAGACTATCAGCCGTAGGATCAAAGCCGACATATACTCTCTGAGGCTTTTCAACCATACCACGTACTTCATCTCCGGTAAGAGCATCGATAAACCCGCGCTCTTTCAAAATGTCAATTACGTTATCCACAATCTTTTTTCCTATGTATACAACGACTTCACGCAGAGTAAGTTATATATAACTTTATGTCAACACCTAGAAAAGAATATCCATTCCATGCTACAGTACATTATCTTGTAATACCAAGGGGATGTCATGACTTTTGCAAAAAAAAATGTTATAGTAGCACCAGAAAGCGACAAAGTAAAAAGGGCTCGAGAGAAACTTATGCAACAATTTCTCTCGGAAAAAGAGCTTATAACGCCGGAAGCATTAGAAATCGCCATCGGAAAGATACAACACTGGATAACACGTCATGCTAGAGAACGTATAAACTTGAAAGATAAAAGCATCAAACTCTTCGACGACAACAAACATGCCGCCAAGATATCCAGCCAAGCAATTAATAAGCTGCGCAGTCAGATCAAAAAAGACCTCGAAGATAGATCGCAAATGGACCACAAAGATCTGCGAGGACGAATATTTAAAAAGGATTAGAACTTTCTATAAACGAACACTCCACATTGAAGTGTTTGGCAAGATGATTACCTAAAGCACTGACGCCTACGCGTTCTGTCGCAGAATGTCCCATGGCAAGAAAGTTTATTTTCTCTTCATGGGCTATATGCCATACAGGCTCGTCGAAGCTTCCCGTAATGAAGCAGTCAATGCCTTCTTTTCCGGCATCGATAATATTCATGTGCGCACCTCCAGATATTAAAGCAGCACTCTCTACGACATCTTTACCGCCATATGCCGCATTAGCCACATGTCCATAATACGTCTCCAATCGCCGTGCCATATCCTCTCGCTTTATGCAGTCAAACGTACCCTTAACCCCGATCTTTTTACCATTAAACTCACCAAAAGGCTCTAAATTTTGCCATCCCAAATCCCTGGCAGCCTTCCAGTTGTTACCGAATTCTTCATGGGCATCCAAAGGAAGATGATAAGCAATCAAAGAAATGCCATTCTCCAGCAACATCTTTAATTTATGACTTTTAACGCCTGTAATATTACTGGAATCTCGATTCCAGAACATACCGTGATGAACAATAAGAGCATCAACATCCGCAGAGACAGCTTTCTCTATGGAAGACATGCTTGCCGATACAGCCATAGCAATCCTTGCTATAGAACCGCCACTCTCAACCTGAACACCATTATAACAATAATCTTCGAAAGAAGAGCTGTCTAAAACCCCTTCGAGATAATCACAAAACTCTTGTAATGTAATCATAGTCTCTCCTACATTTAACAATGTCATCATCTACATTAAGGATAGCAAACTTTGGATATCAAGGAAAATCTAGGAATGCTCGCTGCCGATCTAATCGAGGATAACATGACCGTAGGACTCGGAACAGGAAGTACTGCGTCATGGTTCATAAAGCACCTAGGCATAAGATATCATAAAGGATTGAGAATCTCAGCAGCTATCGCCACATCCGAAGAATCTCAGAAGCTTGCAGTTGAATACGGTCTTCCTGTCGTTGACATCGATGATGTAACAACTATTGATGTAACAGTCGATGGTGCCGATGAAGTCGATAAAAAAAAGCGACTCGTCAAAGGCGGAGGAGGAGCACTTCTAAGGGAGAAAATTGTAGCCTCTTCAAGTAAAGAGATGATCGTTATCATAGACGAGAGCAAAGTTGTCGAAAAGCTCGGAGCTTTCGGGTTACCTATAGAAATTGTGCCGTTCGGACGGAAGACAACAATACGAAAATTGAAAGAAAAAGGTTTTCACGGGATATTGCGCATGTCCAACGACATATCGCCATTCGTAACAAATAACAACAATCATATTGTCGACATAACATTCTCCAACCTAAGAGACTACCCTGAAGACGATCACAATGCTATTATTGCCATCCCCGGCGTTATTGAGACGGGCTTCTTCTTCAATATAGCAAAACGCGTTATAATCGGAAATTATGATGGCACTATAGAGATGCTTTAAGAAAAAATGTGAGAAATATCATGTTATCTACGCTGATACAGCTATCGTTCGATAAAATAATGCAAACCAAGACGTATACTGCAATAATTCTTAGAACCGAAGAAAAGCGCTTCGCTATATATACTGAACCTGTCATGGGGAAAAATGTTCAACAAGCTTTGACCAATAAAAAGAAGATCAGACCATATACCCACGACTTAATAAACCTGATATTTAATGGCCTCAACATCACCATCAAACAGATTGTCATCAATGACCTTGAAGGTACAACATACTTTGCGCGCCTGTTTTTCGAACAAAAACTTGATGGCAACATCACACATATCGTAGAAGTCGACGCCCGCCCCAGCGATTGTCTCATGCTTGCTATAACAAACAACGTTCCTATATACTGCACCCGGGAAGTCCTGGAAAAAACCATCGTCATCGAAGATGAATAAACCTCTTAAAGGCCTCACACAAAGACACGGAGACACAAAGATATAATGAATGAAAATGATATCGGGAAGATCACCATCGTCATCGAAGATGAATAAACCTCTTAAAGGCCTCACACAAAGACACGGAGACACAAAGATATAATGAATGAAAATGATATCGGGAAGATCACCATCGTCATCGAAGATGAATAAACCTCTT
>Ga0307991_1002342_pt1 | contig 12870 bp, 13 predicted proteins | sample EllFjometagen131_FD_203146 | JGI IMG/M metagenome (GOLD analysis project Ga0307991, IMG submission 203146) | Marine microbial communities from Ellis Fjord, Antarctic Ocean - #131 | ecosystem: Environmental > Aquatic > Marine > Unclassified | place: Southern Ocean | collected 2014-10-08
ACATTTGACAGGCCAAGCAAGGCCCCCGGCATATGGGCCAGGGTCAGGCCGAAGGACCTGCAATGGTTGGAATTACAGGCGCAGGTTTTTACGGGTGACGGGGAATGGGATAATATGGCCGATCATCTTGAAGTTACGCCGGAGGTGACATTTAAGCCTAAGTTTGGGGATGGCCTTATAGGAAATTATAGGGTTTATGGCTGGTTAAGAAACACAAATTATATTAAATGGAGTGACCCTACTGATACATCGGAGAATAGGTACGGGCTTGGAGTTAGTATTGACCAACAGGTTACAGATGTTCTTGGAGTCTTTGGCCGTTATGGCTGGGCTGATCCCGATCTCTATGATCCTGAAGTTACCTCATCCAGCGGCGCTAATTTTTCTATTGAGCATACCTGGTCAGCAGGTTTAGCGGTTTCTGGAAAATTATGGGGCAGGGAGAATGACCATCTGGGCTTAGCGTGCGGTATGGTGATGCCGAGTGATGAGTATAAGAAGTATGGCGGGGTGGGCCTTGAGGCTGATGATGAGGGCCATGCGGAGCTTTATTACAGTTGGTACGTAAATCGATATTTCGCATTCTCCCCGGATCTGCAGTTTGTATGGAACCCTTTTGGCAATGATTATATTGTAGACGGGGAACGAAGGGATCAGACTATAACTGTTATAGGTTGCAGAGGCCACCTTGATTTTTAAAGGGGGACGGTTTTAAAGGGGGCACCCCTTTCAGTTTGTAAACAGTCTCTTTCGAACACTATGAAAGTACTCATAACAGGAGCAACAGGTTTTATAGGTAAAAGGTTATCAGAACGCCTTGTGCAGAGGGGCAATGAAGTTATCTGTACAGGGCGTATGCTATCTAAGCTAGGTTCCCTCCTAGATAAAGTAAGTCCAATACGCTTAGATATAGAAAACCTGAGCGCGTTAAGAGACGTATTGGCCAGGACAAGGCCTGATATAGTATTTCATTGCGCCGCGCTTGTAGATAACTCTTCTCTTGATAAGCTTATGCGTGTTAACAGGGATGGCACCCGTAATCTTCTCGATGCCTGTGCTAAGGAATCGATAGAAAAAGTAGTATACTTAAGCTCAATTGCGGTTATAAGTGGTAATTCCCAAACCCCGCTTACTGACAATCTTCCTTATAGCGCTACAAATCGATACGGAGTCTCTAAGATAGAAGCGGAAAAGATAGCGCTCTCTTATCGGAAAGAGGGGCGAAAGATAGCCATTATAAGGCCTGTTATGGTTTATGGTGAGGATGAACCGCATCTTTTCGGGCTTTTGTCCAGTCTTATCCGATGGCGCGTGCTTCCTATTGTGGGCCCGGGGCATAACAGGCTCCAGCTTGTTTGTGTGGATAACGTAGTGGACCTTATGATGCTTGCCTTAGATAGGAACGAGACATATGAAGGAACATATATTATCGCGGATAAAGAGGCATTAAACATTAGGGAACTTTTTGAGTATATGGCAAAGGTCCAAGGCGCCAGAGGCCCTTTTATTATCCCTGAGAACCTGGCATCTCTTTTAGCGCTAATACCGTTTATAGGACGTAGGTTATCATTCTTTGGAAAAGACAGGGCCTATAGTATACAGAGGATAAAGGAGAAATTAGGATACGTTCCAAGAATATCAGTATATGACGGTTTGAAAAAGGCTCTTCTCTCGTATGGCAAAAAAATTTAATCCCCCTAAAAAAGATATATTAGAGCAGGTTGTCGCTGACAAAAAGGGAAATATATATACTATCCCCTATCTTCAGGCCACTGGCATGAAAGGGGGGTTATTTTTTAAGCTCTCCAAAAAAGATATTATTGAACTTCCCCATAGCAGTGAGTTATTTATCATGCCGCAAAGGCTTGCTGTTAGCTATTCCCACGAGGCAGGAGGCCTTGTAGCAGTAGCTAAGAATCCGTTTTCCGAAAAAGAAGAACCTTGTTTCGCGGTTTCCGCTTTTATCTCACCGGGATATACCATAACATATAATGCCTCATATGTAGAAACGCCGGATTCAAAAATTTTACCGCTTTTCTCGTATGCCGCGGTCTGTTTTTACAGGAACAAATTTTATGTTTCAGCTATAAGGGTAGATAGGGAGTTACGCCAGGATTTACGCTTTATGGATATCAAAAAAGTAAAAAAAGGCATACAACCGACAAGAAGGCTCTTTCCTAAAAACAGGCTTTTTACACATCTGGAAAAGTGCGCTCTCTGCTATAATTGCCCTGCCGCGAAAAATCTTTTTCTTAAAAGGTATGAGGGCCCGCTTCCTACTTCACCAACATGCAATTCACGCTGTATAGGATGCATATCGTATCAACCGGATAAGAAGTGTCCAATAACACAGCCTAGAATAAAATTTGTGCCTACACCGAAAGAGATTGCCCAGGTGGCGCTTTTTCATATAGGCAATGTAAAGGATCCGGTAGTAAGTTTTGGACAGGGATGTGAGGGTGAGCCCCTTTTATCTGGCAGTGTTATTGAAGACGCTATAAAGATTATACGAGCTAAGACAGGCAAAGGCATTATAAACATTAATACAAACGCTAGCAGGCCGGAGATAGTCAAAAGGTTGCTTAAAGCAGGCCTGAACAGTATTCGAGTAAGTATAAATAGCGCGCAGGAGAAGTATTATAGCAGGTATTACAGGCCAAAAGGTTACAGGTTCAGCGATGTGCTTAGATCTATAAAAATAGCCAAGGATATGGGTGGTTTTGTATCACTGAATTATCTGGTTTTACCCGGTTTTACTGATTCTGAAGAAGAATTTATCTGTTTTAGTAAATTCTTGCGCGCGCATAAGGTTGATATGGTCCAACTGAGAAATTTGAATATTGACCCCATGTACTATTTTAAGGAGATAGAATTTTCACCTGATATCGATAAGTTATATGGTATCAGGGAAGTTGTTAGCGCCTTAAAAAAACAATTTCCACGTCTTATGCTTGGCTATTTTAACCCCTCAAGAAGCAGAATCACCCGTTTTAAACACGCTACATAAGAATACTATTCTAAATGTTCCGCAGACCTTGGCGTAATTTTCGCAGGAGCGCTCGAAAACCCCAGCGTGGTTTTCTCGTTTTGTTTTGTTACTCATTTATATAACTTAAACAACATGGAAAAACCATGCCATTCGTAACAAAAAAGTCCTGCTATAATCACCCCAAGGTCTGGGGAAAATCCACGTTCATGCGCAATTGCTGCAACACCATTTTGAATCTGCTACCAAAATATTATATTTACATATCTATAAGTAATAGTGTATAATGTATTTCCTCAAGTAGCTAAAACCAAAAATCAAAAGGAGGCATGATGAGTGGTGTATTCGGGGTTGTTTCAAACAGCGATTGCGCGGAGACCTTATTCTACGGCACGGATTATCATTCGCATCTTGGCACTGAGTATGGAGGTATGGCGGTATTAGGCGATGAATTTATACGCCAGATACATAGCCTGGGCCAGAGTCAGTTTAAATCAAAATTTTATAATGACTATAAGCGCATGAAAGGCCAAAAGGGTATAGGTGTCATTAGCGATTGTGACGAGCAACCGATATATCTAAATTCTAAGTTTGGCCCCTTTTGTATTGTCACAAGCGGATTTATTGAAAATACCAGGGCGCTGACAGCAAGGCTTCTTAACGAGGGGGTATCTTTTAGCGAATTTACCAATAGGGCTGTGAACGCAACGGAGTTAGTTGCCAAGTTAATAAACCAAGGTGATAGTATAGCAGATGGCATAGAAAGGATGTTCGAGGTTATCGAAGGTTCATGCTCGTTACTGATCTTGCATAAAGACGGTATTTACGCGGCAAGGGACCGTTTTGGTTATATGCCGCTTATTATAGGATCGCGCACTGATGGATGGGCAATCACTACAGAGACATCCGCTTTTGAGAATACTGATTTTAAAATAACACATTATTTTTCCCCCGGCGAGATAATTCTGGTAAATGAAAAAGGCACTTCTTCAATCACCCCTGGAGGAGACACAAACCAGATATGTGCCTTTTTATGGATATATACAGGTTTTCCGGCTTCAAATTATGAAGGCATTAATACCGAGATAGTAAGAGAGCGTTGTGGCCGCTTTCTCGCGAAACGCGATAAAGATATAGAGGTTGATGTTGTCTCAGGTGTTCCGGATTCAGGTCTTGCGCATGGTTTAGGCTATGCTATGGAATCCGGTAAGCCTTTCAGGCGCCCACTTATTAAATATACTCCGGGTTATGGCAGGAGCTACACCCCGCCATCTCAGCAGATGAGAGATTTAGTAGCAAATATGAAGTTGGTGCCGGTAAGAGAGATAATCAATGGTAATAGGATTGTGGTATGTGAAGATTCTATAGTGAGAGGCACGCAGCTTAAGAATTTTACAGTAAAGAAACTTTGGGATAGGGGCGCGAAAGAGATACATGTAAGGCCGGCGTGTCCCCCGCTCATGTTTCCATGTAAGTTTAGTCTTTCCACGCGCTCTATACAGGAGCTCGCTACGCGTAAAGCAATACGTGCTTTGGAAGGAACGGACATCGAGGATGTTTCAGAGTATTTAGATACCACGACAGAGAAATATAAGAATATGGTTGCCTGGATCGCTAAGGACCTTGAGGTTACTACCCTAAGGTTCCAAACCGTGGATGATATGGTTAAGGCGATAGGCCTTCCAAGGGAGAAGCTCTGCATGTATTGTTGGACAGGAGAATGTTCAACAGGCAAAGGCTGCAAAACACCCCGCAAAGAAAAAGACGCGGTTATTGCCTAAGATAGAGGGCTTATTTAAGATGAGAGGATAGTATCCATGCAGGTAGTATTGTCTTTAATAATATGGTTTTTTGGTACAATTGTGACAATTGCCCTTTTTTTTGCCAGTTTATTTTTTACAATAGTACTATACCTCTTTGATAAGCAGAGAAGGGTTGTTCACGCGCAGTGCTTTTGGTGGGCCGATGCTATTATCGGCATCAATCCGTATTGGGATGTCACGGTAAGCGGACTAGAAAATATCGATAAGAATAAGACATATGTTATCGTAGCAAACCACCAAAGTCTAGCGGACATAGTCGTCATGTATAAGACACGCGCACAATTTAAGTGGGTATCTAAAGAGGCTGTTTTTAGGGTACCCCTTATCGGTTGGTGCCTTTCCCTTGGTAAACATATAAAGCTTACCCGAGGTAAATTTGACAGCATCAAAAAGATTTACAGGCAAGCGGCTACCTGGCTTAAGGCGGATATGTCTGTTCTGTTTTTCCCGGAAGGCACACGCAGCAATACGGATGATATGAATAGTTTTCAAAATGGTGCGTTCAAGCTTGCTATAAAAGAGAAGAAGCCGATACTCCCTATATGTGTACAGGGAACAAGAAACGCTATACCTAAAGGAGGGTGGGTCTTTAAGAGAAGGGCCCTTGTTAAGGTAACAGTACTTACGGCGATAGAGACAAAAGATCTTGTGACAGGTGATTTCGCGAACTTACGAGATAAAACATATAAACAACTAAATGATATTTTCCCAGGCAAGGTTTAGAATATGGTCTCATTAAGAGTAAGAGAATATCCCTCGCTTAAACAAGCCGAAATTCTCTTGTGATAATTTCGACTTAAGCTTCGGGATTAATTCGCGTATATAACTTATGTCACTATGTTTTGTAAGTTATACGCTCATTAAGGAGCATTGACTATGGCTACAAAAGATTACTATAATACCCTAGGCGTCGCTGAAAAGGCGTCAACCGCTCAGATAAAGACCGCGTATCGCAAGCTTGCTTTAAAGTACCATCCTGACAGGGTTCCTGAAGCGGAGAAGGCTCAAGCCGCTGAGAAGTTTAAAGAGATAGCTGCCGCTTATTACACTTTAGGTGATGCCAAGCGGCGCAAGGAGTATGATGATTATAAAAATGGCGCTGATGTCTTTAGAAGCGGCCATGGTTCCGGGGATTTCGCGTCACAATCAGGGTTTGATTTTGATGATTTAATGAATTATTTTCACTCTGCCTCCGGCAAATCGCGTTCTTCCAGAAGCGGGGGTTCCAGCAGGTATTTCTCTTTTAATGACCTGTCTGATATATTTGAAGATGTCAACAGTACCTCAGGAGGTTCTTCTAATATGCATGGAGGCTATAACTTTGTTGGCGAGGAACCTTTGCATAAGCACGATACAGATATCCACGCGAACCTGACTATCCCCAGAAACGTCGCTCTAAACGGGGGAGATGTAAAATTTAAATTAAAAGATAACCGTACCATTACCTTAAAGATAGCCAAAAATACAAAGAATGGCCAGAAGATGAGGCTAAAGGGCCTGGGCCAGAGATGTCCATGTTGTGATCATAATGGAGATTTTATTGTTGCTATAACATTACAATAAGCAGGATAAATATAGCGGGGAATTAAGGGGAATTAAGGGGGAATTAAGGGGACACGATACTTAATTCATTGCGAATAATTTAACAACAAAGAAGGTATAACGGATTATGTTTAAGTTTCTAAGTATAGCTTTAGGCGGAGCAGCGGGAGCGCTCCTAAGATATGGGGTATCAGGCCTGATATCCAGATCTTTTAGCGGCGGCTTCCCATTGGGTACGTTGACAGTCAATCTTATAGGGTCGTTTCTAATAGGGCTTTTATGGGGCGTACTTGAGATAGTGACTATCTCTCAGAATGTAAGGTTATTTATATTCATAGGTTTACTAGGCTCTTTTACGACCTTTTCAACATTCTCACTTGAAAATTTTAGTATGCTCAGGGATGGCGAGTATTGGCTGGTTCTTTGCAATGTCGCCTTAAGTGTGGTGCTGGGCGTAATGTTTGTCTTTATCGGGTTTTTTGTGTCGAGGTTTACTTTGGATATTTTAAGATAAAGGAGAGATATGAAACTACCGGAAGAAGGAATGCTCTTAAGGATATTTATTGGTGAGGCGGATAAGCACAATGGAAGGTCTTTGTATGAGGAGATTGTTGTAAAGGCAAGAGAATTAGGCCTTGCCGGAGCGACGGTAATTCGCGGCATGATGGGTTTCGGCGCGACAAGCAGGATACATTCAGCAAAGATATTAAGGCTATCAGAAGATTCACCTGTTATTGTTGAGCTGGTTGATACGTCGGAAAATTTAAATAAGTTACTGCCATTCCTTGATGAGACAGTGACAGAAGGCCTTATAACACAGGAAAAGGTAAAGGTTATAAAATATAGGCATAGCGATAGCCGATAGTTTAATTATACTATATGAATATTAAACAGGTTTCCATATTAATTGTATCCTGCTTTACCCTAAGCGCTCATTCTGGCCTTGCCCAGGATACGTTTACATGGCAGGAATGTATACGCCAGGCAAAGGATAATAACCCTGACTTGATATCAGCAATAGAGACTGTTAAACAGGTGACCTCTGATAAAGATATCAGCTTAAGTGCTATGGGCCCCCAGATAGATATTGACGCAAGCACAAAAAGGTCAAAGACAGGCGACGGCCCCAGATCTGATACTTACGCGTACAATTTAACCGGCCAACAGCTGCTCTTTGATGGATTTAAGACAGCAAGCGAAGTTACTAAGGCGCAAAAGGTCATTCTCGCGCAGCAATATAATTACGCTGTCACCTCTTCTAATGTCAGGTTAGATCTAAGGACTGCCTTTGTAGAGCTTATGAGGGCACAGGACCTGATAGGCATAACCAATAGCATTGCCCAACGCCGAAAACAGAACCAGGAGCTTGTGAAGCTAAGGTATGATAGCGGCAGAGAGAGCAAGGGCTCGCTTCTTGCCGCTGACGCGGATCTGGCACAGGCGGAATTTGAAGTCGCGCAGGCTAAGAGAAATATAATCTTGTCCCAGAGAAACCTCTCTACAGCAGTTGGTTTTTCTATGATGCACCTGTGGATAGCAGAGGGGAAGTTTTCATTGGATAAAGCCTATAGTGACAAACCTGATATTGACCTGCTTGCCGAGGCCACGCCTTTTATAAGTGAGTTAATCTCCAAGAAAGAGGCAAGCCGCTATAATTTAAGTTCCAAGGAAGCTGATTTCTTTCCAAAGATTTATGCCAATGGTTCTCTAGGTAAGACATATGATACATGGCCGCCTAGGGATAAGAAGTGGTCAGCGGGTATGTCTGTCTCTTTGCCGATATTTGAGGGAGGCAGCCGTATAGCTGAAGTAACAAAGGCAAATTCACAGCTAAGCCAGGCTGAGGCAGATGAGCGAAGCGGACGTGATAGCGTACTGGCAACACTAGAGCGTGCGTGGAAAGACCTTAAAGACGCGATAGCGAATGTCTCAGTGCAGAATAAATTTCTTATGGCAGATGAAGAACGGGCAAAGATAACCAGGGCCCAATACGCCATAGGCTTGGCAAGTTTTAATGACTGGATAATCATAGAAGATAATCTTGTAAAATCAAAGAAGGCTTATTTGAACGCTCAGTCGGATATGTTATATGCCGAGGCCTACTGGATACAGGCAATAGGGGGGACATTAGAATATGATCAGGAACAATAGACGAAGTGCGCTAATTGTAATCATTCTTTTGGTAATAGGTTTTTTCATTTATACCCATTTTTTTGGTAATAAAGACAATGGCCCGGGTAAGATAGAGTTGATACAGCCTATTAGGGCAGATGTGTTGGTGACAATCGCTACAACAGGAGTGGTTGAACCCCAAAACAGGCTGGAGATTAAGCCCTCCATCGGCGGCCGCATAGATAATGTTTTAGTATCAGAAGGAGATTTTGTTAAAAAGGGTGAGGCATTAGCATGGATGAGTTCTACAGAAAGAGCGGCTCTTATTGATGCGGCCCGTTCTCAGGGTGAAGATGTCCTGAAATACTGGCAGGAGGCTTATAAGCAGAGCCCTATAATCTCTCCTATAGACGGTGAGGTTATAGTTCGTTCTGTTGAGCCCGGGCAAACCGTTACAACCGCTGACGCGGTATTGGTCTTGTCCAACCGCCTGATGATAAATGCCCAGTTTGATGAGACTGATATAGGAAAGGTCAAGAAAGGCCAGACAGCGCTAATAACACTAGATGCCTATCCCGATGTTAAATTAGAAGGCATAGTTGACCATATCGCGTATGAATCCGAGGTTGTAAGCAATGTTACTATCTACGCTGTGGATATTCTTCCAAAAAAAATTCCGGAAATATTACGTTCGGGAATGAGTGTTAGTGTAGAGGTAATCGAGAAAATGATAAAAAATGCTATAACAGTCTCTTCCGATGCTGTTAATTATGATAACGGGGATACATTTGTTTTTGTATCCAACGGATCAGGAAAAAGCCAAAGACGCGATGTTGTTGTGGGATTGAATAATGGTGAAAGTATCGAGATAGTTTCAGGCCTTTCATTAGACGATAAAGTAATAACCGGAGGCGATGCCTTACTTCCTAAAAAGAAGAGTATGGGCAACAACCCCTTTATGCCGAGCCGGAAAAAGAAATGATAGAGATTAAAGATTTAAACAAGACTTATGGTAAAATCGCGACAGCGGTTCTGGCTGTAAAGGATGTATCACTTACTATTAAACAGGGCGAATTTATCGCTGTTATGGGAGCGTCTGGTTCTGGAAAATCCACCCTTTTGCATATAATGGGCCTGTTAGACAGGCCCGATTCCGGATCATACAAGATTTTTGGTAAAGAGGTCTCTAACCTATCCAATGATAGTCTTGCTAACCTGCGTAATAAATTAATCGGTTTTGTCTTCCAACAGTTTCATTTATTGTCACGAACAAGCGCGCGGGAGAATGTGGAACTGCCTCTTATATATTCCGGAAGAGACGCTAACGCGGAAAACGTACTTGATAAGCTTAGTTCTGTTGGTTTATCAAAGAGAGTTGAGCACCTGCCCAATGAGCTTTCCGGGGGAGAACAGCAGAGGGTAGCCATAGCCCGGGCGTTAGTCAATGAGCCTATGGTAATCCTCGCTGATGAACCTACGGGAAACCTGGATACCAAGAGTGAAGAAGAGATAATAAAGATATTTAATGATTTAAATGATTCCGGAAAGACGGTTATACTCGTTACCCATGATAATGAAGTCGCGAAGCACGCGAAAAGAATTATAACTATGCGTGACGGGAAGATTATATCAGATAAAGAGCAGGGCCCGCATAAAGAAGTCATAGAAGACGACAAAGCCATTAACGCGATACTCAAGGAGAAGCCTCATTCCTATTTTGATATAACAGAGTTAGCCGGCCACATACGGCAGTCATATAGGGCTATTACTTCTAATAAAGTACGTTCATTCCTCTCAATGCTCGGTATCCTTTTCGGGGTAGCCGCTGTTATAGCTATGCTCGCCCTGGGGCAGGGGGCCACGCGGTCCATGGAGGAGAGGTTAAAGACATTAGGTTCTAATCTTCTATCTATACGAGGGGGCTCGGCTAAAGTAAGAGGCGTCGCCAAGGGTAGCGGCTCTGTTACCAGGTTTACTTTAAGCGATGTTAGCGCTATAGAGAGTTTAAAGCCTTTGGTTAAAAAGGTAAGTGGCCAGGTAAGCGGCAGCGGCCAACTTGTCTACAAGAGCGAGAATTGGAGTACAAATGTTCAAGGCGTTGGATATGATTACGGTACAATGCGCGCTACTGTACCGGAGATAGGCAGGTGGTTTACTAAGAATGAGATCAAAAAGCGGGAAAAAGTAGCTGTTGTAGGTTACACTGTAGTAGATAAGCTATTTGGAGACAAAAACCCTGTTGGAGAGATGATAAAGATAAACCGCCTCAATTTCAGGATAGTAGGCGTCGCTCCGGAAAAGGGCGCAGGCGGGTGGCGGGACCAGGATGACGTTGTCTATATCCCCCTTACAACAGCGATGTACAGGGTATTTGGCAAGGATTATCTTGACAGTATTTACGCTGAAATAAGCGATGTAGGTTCAACAGCAGAGGCACAGGACAGGATAGAGCAGCTTATTATAAAAAGGCACCGTATATATAGTGATGACGAGGATTCATTTTACATAAGAGATATGAGCGAGATACAGGATATGCTTACAAGTACAACTAAGACCATGAGCCTCTTATTAGGGTGCATAGCCGCGATATCTTTGTTAGTCGGTGGTATAGGTATAATGAATATAATGCTTGTATCTGTCACAGAACGTACACGCGAAATTGGCTTAAGAAAAGCAATAGGCGCGCGCGGAAAAGATATAATGGCGCAGTTTCTTATTGAGGCTATTATAATGACATTAAGCGGTGGTTTTATTGGCATTGTTGTTGGTGTACTAGTCGCTGTAATATTGTCATTATTGGCTGGTTGGGCAACTAAGGTTACAGGTTCAAGTATTGTTTTAGCAACAGGATTTTCAATCGCGGTGGGTATATTCTTTGGCCTCTGGCCCGCAAAGAAGGCGTCCGAGCTTAACCCCATAGAGGCATTGAGATATGAATAAATAGGGACATTAAATAGGGACAGGTTAGACTCAAGTTACTAATGCAACACTGATTTCGGGTACAATGTGTTAATATACCAGAAGAAAAGGAGTTGCGCATGTCGTCTCTCAATGGCTATCTTTGTAGGCGGCGTCTCAGCGCTTGCCCCGGGAAGGACAAGTACAACAGCTAGTGTTGCCTTCAGGGCGCTTTTAGCAGTTACTCTGGCATGTCTTCTGACCGCGTGTGCGGCAGGAACATTCTTTACTGATGGATCAATACTGTTTTCTAACTAATAACTGAATATGAATATAATAAAATTAAATAATCTGAAAGAATTTGAATCCGGTGATGGTTCAATATTACGTGAGTTTTTTAATTCCAATAAAGATACTATAGAAGCGCGTTATAGTTTAGCTCACGCTAAGGTTGCACCTGGCCAGCACACCAAAGGTCATAAGCTAAATATTACCGAACTCTATTATATATTAAGAGGAGAGGGGTTGATATATGTAGACGGTGAAAAGGCCAATGTTTATCCGGATGATGCCATTTATATACCGCCTAATTTAACACAGAGTATAAAAAATATCGGAAAGACCGATCTGGAGTTTATATGTATAGTCGATCCTGCCTGGGCACCTGAGAACGAGGAGGTTTTTTAAGCCCAAGTATAAAAATTGGAAAAAATAGATGAAAAAAATAAAGCTTATTTTTACTATATTAGGTATTATCCTGGTGGCAATCGTTTTTTATAGGTTCTTTCTGCTCCAATCTAATCAGAACAAGGCACTGAAACAGGTTATTCAGCGCCTGGAATCCGAGTCACGCGTAGCGGAAGTATTAGTTACTAATGTAAATTATGATGAGGTAGAGAAGAAGCGCAAGACTACTATAAAATTTTTAGAATATGATACGCAGGGCATACCTCTTGAGCCTAAATACTTTACCTTCTCAGGCAACATAATACAATTTCAGTCATTGGTTATCAGGTTTGATGATATCCATGTAAGGAGAGCGGATAAATTACGCGGTAAAAGTGCCTGTTTGTTCTGGAAGGTATTTATGCTTGATGGGAGAGATACACAGGAATATGACATAACCCAGTCAGGCCAGGTGCCTGAGGTCTACAAGATAGAAGGCGAGAACAGCAGATTTGAGGATACATTATGGAAACAATTCTGGAATTACGCGTTAAATAATGAAGAAGCGAAAAAGGCAGGCATAAAAAGCGCCCAGATAGAGGCCCCTGGGACAATGTTTATTTCCGGTATGCTTTACACCATAAAGATAGAGCATGACGGCGGCATGAGGATAGACTCTTTTCCGTTGCCTTCTATTCTAAAGGGTGAGAAGATACCGGAATAAGTAGGATTGTTATGATTGCATTGAAGCGAATTGTAATTGTATCATTTATAATGTTGGGAGTGTCGGCAATGCTATTCGATAAACAAAAAGTGAACAAAAGGACAAAAAGGGACGCTTAT
>Ga0307991_1002343_pt1 | contig 12869 bp, 11 predicted proteins | sample EllFjometagen131_FD_203146 | JGI IMG/M metagenome (GOLD analysis project Ga0307991, IMG submission 203146) | Marine microbial communities from Ellis Fjord, Antarctic Ocean - #131 | ecosystem: Environmental > Aquatic > Marine > Unclassified | place: Southern Ocean | collected 2014-10-08
CGGATCACGACAAAACCTTTCGGGTTCAGTTGAAAGTGGGTGAGGTCCAGGCAGAAGGAATCGGAAAAAGCAAGAAGGCCGCCGAACAGGATGCTGCCAGAAAAGGCCTTGATATTTTAAAATCCGAACCGGGTTAAGCGGTCGAGTCTTTTAGATCTTAAAACCTAACCCGGACGAGCCGGAACCAAAAATATTTGCCACAAAGACACAAAGGATATATTTATTATTCTTTCTTCGTGCCTGGTGGCTTAGTGGCAGAATGGAAAAAGTTTTGCCACAAAAAGCACAAAATTTACAACTAAGGAACTAAAACGTAATGAAATTCTCTTGGTACGAATTCATCAATTGTAATAATTTGGAAAAAGATTGCGTTGCTTAAAAAGAAAAACACTCCTTTTGTTATTCCGATTTTTTTACCCAATGCCGGATGTCCGCATCAGTGCGCTTTCTGCAACCAGACATCCATCACCGGTGTAACGCCTGACACTATTTCTCCGGAAACACTTTGTTTTCTGATAAATGAGTTTCTTCAATATAAAGAGAAAGATGGACGGTATGTTCAGGTGGCTTTCTACGGCGGGAATTTTCTGGGCCTGAAAGAAGATTACATCAGGCTTTTACTTGATGAAACAACAAAATTTGTAAAAAATAAAAGAGTTGACAGTATTCGGTTTTCTACCCGGCCGGATACTATAGGCGTTGAACAACTAGATATTATAAAGGATTATCCCGTTTCAACCATTGAAATCGGTGTTCAGTCAATGGATAATCAGGTGCTGGCCATGGCCAAACGAGGACACACCGCCTTGGATACGGAAAAAGCGGTGGCCATGCTAAAGGAGCGGAACTATGAAGTCGGCATGCAGATGATGGTTGCCTTACCGGGTGATGACGAAACCAAATCCCTTGTTACCGCACAAAAAATTGCATCACTTTCTCCTGATTTTGTGAGGATTTATCCTACGGTTGTACTTGCAAGCAGCCGTCTTGCCGTATGGTATAAAAAAGGAGAATATACACCCTGGTCTCTTTCGCGATGCGTACCCCTTGTAAAAACCCTTTTCCTTTTTTTCAAAAGCAAAAAAATACCGGTCATTCGTATGGGGCTTCAGGCCTCAAAGGATCTTTCAAAAGACACGACAATTTTAGCAGGACCCTACCATCCGGCTTTCGGACATATGGTCCATTCTAAAATCTTTCTTGACATGGCCATATCATTCCTGGAAGCTGAAAAAGGCTCTTGTGACAAAATTACCATAAAAGTTCACCCCCGAAGCATTTCAAAAATGAGGGGGTTAAAAAATAAGAACGTGGAAAGCCTGAAAAGAAAATTTCAAATCAAATCACTCGAAATTATCCCGGATCTTTCCCTTGCTGAAGATAAATTGACTGTCTCGGCATGAACCTATTATTACCCACAACATCCTTGGGATGAAATGGGTAATCTTGTTTGATAATCAATGGATGAGTTTGTTGATTAATGAGGATTTTCGTTCAAGATCAAGGCATGCGAAAAAAATAACCACAGGCATATATTTGATATTCCGAGGATTGTTTTTTGAGCATAACGCAGAGACTTGTCCGCCTCCGGCGGATTGTGCGAAAAGACCATTAATCAACAGACTCATGGATAAGGTCAAGTATCTTTCGTGATGTATATTCTCCCACGTCCGCCAGAGCGTCTATGGGCAAAAACGATAGGGCATTATTTGAATAAAGGCAGGTGACCGAAGCCGAAAAATCGTCATCGGCTTCATAGAAAATATAGCAAAGGGCTATTTTGGGCAACGGGTAGACAATAAATGAAAAATCGCCTTTCACACTTGCCGGAGCGTCACATCCGAGGAGGTTTGCCATAATTTGGTCTCTTGCTTTTTGGATTTTATCAACGTGTGGCACCAGAATCTGTTGAGTATGGGTGACGAAAGCCCCGGCATAGGGCATACTGTTTGGAAAATCCTTAAAGGCTTTTAACGGCTCCAGCGTGTTTGGCTCTGGCGTGGCATGGAGCGCATACAGGGAAATCAGAATCCCGATCACGCCGGTCTGTTGGACTTCGCCCAGAAAGATTGCATGGGGTCGAAGCTCACATTTCTCACCAAAAGCATCAAATAAAAAGGAATCTTTATCCCGTTCCGAGGGTAAAGCCCGTGCCAGGTTTTCCGGAAAAATTTCATAAAGTCTTTTAAGATTATTCTGTACAATTTTAGCGTAATTGTCGCCCATAACTTCCATACGTAATATTCTCCATTTTTTGCTTTGTTTATTACGACGATGTACAATATTTAAATTTAATTTGATTTTTTAAATGAATTTATATAGTTAGTAAAATAGAAACTTACTTTTTCCATAAATTATGGATCCGGGTAAATATCATCATTTAATACACCAGAACTTTTTGAGATGTTACACTTTTTATATATATTTGCTCATAGATCCAGATAAATTCTTGAAGGTTGACAATGCATATTCACAGCAGTATATTTTAATTCGATTTCAATTTTATTAAGAAAAATCTATGAAAGGAAATACTCTTATGGCGAAAGGTATTTTAGAAATAGCTGACAGCAGCTTTGATGACGAGGTGTTGCAGTCTGAAAAACCGGTATTGGTTGATTTTTGGGCTCCCTGGTGCGGTCCGTGCAGGGCAATAGAGCCGCTTGTTGAAGAGCTTGCCGAGGCTTTTGGCGACAAATTCAAATTTACGAGATGTAATGTTGATGAAAACCCGGTGACACCGACGAAATACGGGATAAAATCTATTCCCACCATTATTTTTTTTAAAGAGGGAAAAGTTCTCGATAAGATTGTCGGTATCGTTCCTAAATCAAAACTCGAAGAAATTATAACTAAGGTGTAACAGGAAAATATGCAATGAAAAGCGTCGATTATGAGGTTGTCATTATCGGCGGTGGCCCTGCTGGGCTCACCGCCGGTCTTTATGCGGCACGGGGCGGATTAAATGTAATCCTGATTGAAAAGATTGTTCCCGGCGGGCAGGTCATTATTACCGACTGGATTGAAAATTATCCCGGATTTCCGGAAGGAATCAGCGGACTCGATCTGGTTCAGAAGATGACCGAGCAGGTCAAAGGATTTGATCTGAATATAGAAAACAATGAAGTCGTTTCCGTAGATTTTTCCGAACCGGTTAAGAAAATCACCTTAAACGACAAAACCATCACATGCCATACCATAATTATAGCAACCGGTGCTTCTCCAAAAAAGCTGGGTGTTCCCGGAGAAGATATTTTTTACGGCAAAGGCATCTCTTCATGTGCCACCTGTGATGGTCCGTTTTTCAAAGACCGTGTTGTTGCTGCTGTGGGCGGCGGCGATACCGCTGTACAGGAAAGTTTGTTTCTAACCAAATTTGCAAAAAAAGTATACCTCATTCATCGGAGAGACAAACTGCGTGCTGAGGCAATTCTTCAGAAACGTGCATTGGCAAATGAAAAAATAGAAATGATATGGGATTCTGTGTTGACTGATATCAGCGGTTTAACTAATGTTGAAAATATTACCGTGCAAAATGTTAAAACAGGTGATAAAACAAAACGTTCCGTTGATGGATGCTTTATATGGGTAGGTACAATTCCCAACACTAAATTCCTGGCAGATAGTGTAAAACTGGATGAACACGGTTTTATTATTGCAGGCTTAGGTGCGGAGACATCAGTGCCCGGAGTATTTGCCGCAGGTGATGTCAGAAATACCCCGTTGCGCCAGATTGCAACTGCGGTTGGCGACGGCGCCATCGCAGCTGTTTCTGCAGAAAATTATATTGAAAACGTATAAAAATGAAACGTATCATAATGTTCGGCCTCATTTCGTTGCTTTTTGTTTCGGGTTGTGCATGGTTTGAGCCCAAAGAAGAAAAAACGGCACAGGAACTTGCAAGGGATGGAATGGATCAATTCAACCGTGGAAGATATAACGAATGCATAGCATCCTTTGAGAAACTCAAAGATTGGTATCCTTTCAGTAAATTTGTGCCTTTTGCGGAATTGAAAATAGCCGATGCCAATTATAATATTAAAGAGTATGAAGAAGCGGTGGCAGCATATGAAGAGTTTGAAAGTCTTCATCCCCGTAATGAAGCCATACCCTACGTTATATATAAGATGGGGCTCTGTTCTTTTAAGCAGATAGATACTATAGACAGAGATCAGACCACGGCTAAAAAGGCGCTTAATACGTTCACTCGTCTTAAAAAACAGTTTCCGGGAGATTTATATGCGATCAAAGCCGAAGAACATATCAAAAAATGTTTGAAAAGCCTTACCGGCCATGAGCTTTATGTGGGAATTTTTTATTTAAAGAGCAAACATTATAAAGCCGCTTTACATCGTTTCAAGTCAATCCTCACCCAATACTCTGATGTGGGTGCCCACCAAATGGCTTTGCAGCATATTGCCACCTGTGAGGCATCATTAAAAGAACAAAAAGGGAAAAAGGTCTCTCAATAGAAAATAAACTAAACTCTATGCAGACGGTAGGAAAAATACTTTACATCCTGCTTATTAAGATGTATCTAAATTAGTTCGGAAAGATATAAGGAGAAATAATAATGGCCAAAATGTGTGAAATATGCGGAAAAAAACCGCTTGTTGGAAATAATGTAAGCCACGCCCACAATGTGACAAAACGTCGATTTAATCCAAACCTTCAGAGGGTACGGGCAGTGTATAACGGCAGGGTCAAAAGGATAATGGTCTGCACCAACTGTATAAAATCAGGTCATGTCGTTAAAGCGTCATAGCCTACACGAACCGAAATCAAATCGCATGAAATTTACAATTAAGGGACTACGCATCTATTCTTTTTACTCCTTGAATGTGTTTTATTTTCCTAATGGCCGATAGAACTTTCTTTAAATGTTCGGTATTTTTAACGGCTATGGTAAAATAGATGTCAACGATTTTACTTTCCCGGGTTTCCGTATGTGCGCTGAGTATATTGGCACCATTTTTGCTGATATTCGATGTAATATCCGCCAGTAATCCGACTCTATCGTAAGATCGAATTCGAATTTTTACAGGATATGTATCTGCAATATCTACGTTCCATTCTACGTCTATTTGCCGTTCGGGGCTCATTTTCAGAGCGTTGACACAGCTGGTTCTGTGAACGGTAACGCCGTAGCCCCTGGTGATATACCCTGTAATCGGATCTCCGGGAACCGGCTGGCAGCACTTGCCGAACTTTATCAGAATATCATCAACACCCTTTACAACCACACCTTCTCTCGGCTTTTTCTTCCGTACACGGCCTATGATTTTGTTCAAGAGCGATTCGTGCTCTTTTTCCTCATCGGGTTTTGGGGTAATTTTTCGTACGATCTGCAAAGGGGTAATTTTACCATAACCCACACTTGCAATTAGATCATCAATATGCTTAAAGCCAAAATGCTCAACAACCTTATCCATCTCTTCTGATTTCAAAAGCGCATTAAAATTAAGGCGGTATTTGCGAAAAGCCTTTTCGCACATCTCCCGGCCAAGGGAAATGCTCCGTTCTTTTTCCTGGATTTTGATCCACTGTCTTATTCTGGAACGGGCCTTGACCGTCTTGACAAAATTCAACCAGTCCTTGCTCGGATGGCCCTTCTTTGATGTAAAAATTTCAACAGTGTCTCCGGTTTTTAATTCATATTGAAGGGGAACAATACGGCCGTTTACCTTGGCTCCGGCGCATTGATTTCCGACTTCTGTATGAATTAAGAAAGCAAAATCGACCGGCGTGGCGCCTCTGGGTAAGGATTTTATTTCTCCTCGGGGAGTATAAACGTAAACTTCATCAGGAAAGAGATCGATTCGAACATTTTCCAGAAATTCATCCGGATCTCTGAAATCTTTCTGGTGTTCTACAAGGTTTTGAATCCAGGAAAATGTTTTGGTCATCTTTTCATCAAAACGGCCACCTTCCTTGTAGCTCCAGTGAGCGGCAATGCCGGATTTGGCGACCTTATCCATTTCCCGGGTTCGTATCTGTATTTCTATTCGTTCACCAAAAGGCCCAATAACTGTTGTGTGTAAGGCTTGGTACATATTGGCTTTTGGAACACCGATATAATCTTTGAACTTTTTGGCAACCGGTTTCCAGAGGGAGTGTATCGAACCCAGAACTTCATAGCACTGAGGTATTGTATCGAGGATTATCCTGAATGCAATAATATCGTACACTTCTTCAAATTCAAGGTTCTGGGAAACCATTTTTTTATAGATGCTGTAAAAATTCTTATATCTTCCCAGAACTTCGCATTTCAAATTGTGCTCATCCATTTTTTTCTGAATGAAGCTTTTAACGGTTTCGATGTATTTTTCGCCCTCTTCCCTGTCTTGGTTGACATAACTTTCTATTTTAGAATATTCTTCAGGTTGAAGATACATAAACGAGGTGTCTTCCAACTCCTTTTTTATCCAGTAAATACCAAGACGGGCTGCAATAGCAGCATAGATATCAAGGGTTTCCTGCGCTATTCTTCTCCTTTTTTTCTCCGAGTGAAACTGGAGTGTCCTCATATTATGAAGCCGGTCCGCAAGCTTGATGAGTATGACCCGGATATCGTCCGCCATGGCAAGAATCATCTTTCTGATACTTTCGGCCTGGCGTGCCTGAGAGCTGCTACTAAAAGGAAGCGCACTCAACTTGGTTACCCCCGAGACAATATGTGTGATTTCGTCGCCAAACATAGCATTGATTTCTTCCGGAGTGGCATGGGTATCCTCAATCACATCATGCAACAGGCCGGACGCAACGCTGATAACATCAAGTTTCATATCAGCCAGAATGCCGGCGACTTCCAGGGGATGAGAAAGATAGGGTTCTCCGGACAGACGGACCTGTCCATCGTGGACCCTGGCCGAGTAAATATAGGCACGGTCTATGATATCCAGATCCACATCCGGGAAATATGCGGTAATTTTATCGATTATGTCATTGATTCGGATCATTGTACAAGTTAGTTCGCTTCGCTCACAATTGGAACGTTGGAATATTGGAACGTTGGAATATTGGGTTCTGGGAAAATGGAAAGTTGGTTTATTGTAAAATTCCTGTTGATGGAAATAAAATAGAGGAATGTCATTTTTTTTGAATCATTATTCCAATATTCCATCATTCCAATATTCCATTATTTTTACCCCGTGAAACTTTTTTTCTATTTCACTGGGGCCATGTCTGAGTTAAAAATATAAGCCTAAAAAGATCTTTATTTTCAATAAATTAATAAATTGTAGAATTTCCGAGATGTTTAATTAATATGCCTTTGCAAATACAACCCGCCCGCTGCTCGGTCCGCCGCAATATATACACTTGCCTTTTTCCGATGGGCCGGACAGCGGGATGCATCTGATGGTCACACTGAGATCTTCTTTTATTTTCGATTCGCAACGATCTTCCCCGCACCAGTGTGACAATGCGAATCCCCCATGAATCTCCGGCTGTTCGGGGTTTTCCGGGGTGAAAAATTTGTAAAATTCTTTTTTATCGTCCAGGGTTATGGAATGTGTTTTTCTAAACAACAGGGCACGATCAAAAAGAGTTTGCTGTATTTCGTCCAGGATATGTGTTATTTCTCCAACAAAACGATTCCTTTTAATCGATGTTCTTTCTCTGTGCCCCTTATCTCTTCTTCCAACATATACAGAATTGTCGGCAATGTCTCTGGGACCGATTTCAACCCGTAGCGGTATTCCTTTTTTAATCCATTCCCATCCTCTGGCGCCCCCGATCTCGCGATCGTCAATTTCCACTTCAAGACGGCGGTGGTAATAAAATTTATCTCTCAGTTCTTTTGCCAGGCTTTCAACATAGGTCATAACGGTCGTCCTGTCCTCAGGGGTTCGGATTATGGGCATCAGAACCACATGTGAAGATGCAATCCTGGGGGGAAGAATGATGCCATCATCATCCCCATGGGTCATTATGAGCCCGCCGATCAGGCGAGTGGATGCTCCCCATGAAGTGGTCCAGGCATATTCCTCTTTTTCTATGGAAGACTGGAACTTTATTTCAGAAGCTTTGGCAAAATTCTGCCCCAAAAAGTGCGAGGTGCCGGCCTGGAGTCCTTTTCTGTCCTGCATCATTGCTTCGATGCACAAGGTATCTACGGCTCCGGGAAATCTTTCCGAGGCCGTCTTTCTCCCCTTGATTACCGGCATGGCCAGATATTCTTCGGCAAGCCTGGAATAAACATCAAGCATCAGTTGGGTCCGTTCAACGGCTTCTTCTGCTGTGGCATGGACCGTGTGTCCTTCTTGCCACAGAAATTCACTGGTTCTTAAAAATACACGGGTTCGCATTTCCCATCTGACAACATTTGCCCATTGGTTTATAAGGAGGGGAAGATCGCGATAACTTGAAACCCACTTGGAGAATGAATCTCCAATGATGGTTTCAGAAGTCGGTCGTACAACCAGAGGTTCATTAAGCATTCCTGCGGGTTCCAGACGGCCGGTAACCCCTTTTTCAAGTCGGTGGTGGGTAACAACCGCGCATTCCTTTGCGAAGCCTTCCACATGTTCAGCCTCTTTTTCAAGAAAAGAAAGTGGTATAAAAAGAGGGAAATACGCATTTTTAACCCCTGTCTCTTTGAACCTATCATCGAGTACGCGCATTATATTTTCCCAGAGCGCATACCCCCAGGGTTTTATCACCATGCATCCTCTTACGGGTGATTGATCTGCCATTTGGGAGGCCTTGACCACCTGCTGGTACCATTCGGAATAATCTTCAGATCGAGTAGGGGTTATCGCAGTTTTGTTTTGTTTTTTCATTTTGAATTCCTATAATTATCAAATTTTTCAACCTCAGCCAGTAAAGCCTCAACAAGTTTCTCTTCAGGAAATTTTTTTATGACCTTTCCTTTCTTGAACAGAATTCCAGTGCCGTCCCCCCCGGCAATACCGATATCCGCTTCCTTGGCTTCTCCCGGCCCGTTTACAACGCAGCCCATGATGGCAAGTTTAATGGGCAATGGGTTTAATAATAACGCTTTTTCAATACGTTCCACAATATTAAAGAGATCGATTTTACAGCGCCCGCAAGTCGGGCATGATATAATATCCGGCCCATAGCGCCGGATATCAAGTGCTTTCAGAATTTCATATCCAACCCTAACCTCTTCAACCGGATCCCGTGTTAAAGAGACACGGATGGTATCTCCGATGCCCTCCGCAAGAAGCATTCCGATGCCCAGGGACGACTTGACGATTCCTGAATAAAGCCCTCCCGCCTCCGTTACCCCCACATGAAGCGGCAAATCAGTTTTTGAGGAAAGGAGCCTGTAAGCCTCTACGGTTCGATGCACATCAGAGGCCTTAATCGATATTTTTATATTGTGAAAATCCAATGACTTTATTAAATCAATATGCCGCAGGGCACTTTCAACCATGGCTTCTGCGCTTGCCCCGTTATGTTTCTTCAGGATGTCTTTTTCAAGGGAGCCGGAATTCACCCCGATTCTAATGGGGATATTAAAAGTCTTTGCGCAGTCAACAACCGCTTTTATTTTTTTATTACTACCGATATTACCGGGATTGAGTCTCAGCCCGTCAGCACCTGCCTTTACCGCAGCGATGGCCAAACGATAATCAAAATGTATGTCAGCTATTATCGGGATAGATACTTTTTCCTTTATTGAAGAAATTGCTTCAGCCGCCTCCGGGTCAGGTACGGCCACCCTTACAATCTCACATCCGGCCCTTTCCAGGTGCTGAATTTGTGAAACAGTGGCCGGAACATCTTGAGTAAATGTATTTGTCATGGACTGGACCGCAACAGGCGCATTGCCGCCCACCGGCACATTTCCGACCTTAATTGGGCATGTATTTTTTCGTTTTATTAAAAAAGGCATAACTGTTTGTTATTAATATGTATTAGTATAATAATTCGTATGATTTGCTCGCAAAATACGTTTTACGTGTTTATTAAACATGCTTTTATAAAATTTTAGCAAAATAAATCAAAACATATAATTAGCAGACAGATCTTTTAAGTTCAAGAAAAATACAGATTTTGTATTTGGCTTATAAAAAATATGGTAGTATAAAAACTTAGGGGCTTCGCCATAAATATTCACAGGCAACTCAATTCTTTTGTAAAATTTCCGAGATATAAATTATAAAAGGAGAAATGTAATGGATGGGCAAAATGGAAAAAGATTTGTGGAAAAACACGGGCCGGATGCAAAACCGGACCGTTTAATAAAAAATGAAATTTTAAAAAGGACTAATAAAAATAAAATTCCTTGTGCGGTTGCTTTTGAAATAGCAAAAGAGCTGCAAGTGTCAGCAGACGCGGTGGGTATGACCGTTGACCTGATTAATTATAGGCTGGTAAAATGCCAACTGGGATTGTTTGGGTATCAGCCAAAAAAAAAGATTGTGAAGCCTCAACATACGGTAACCGAAGATTTAAAAAATGCCATTTCTGACGCGCTGGTCCAGGAACGACTCCCATGCAAGAGCGCATGGGATATCGCCTTGCGATTTAAAATGCACAAAATGAAAGTCAGCGCTGCCTGCGAAGCCATGGGGGTTAAGATAAAACACTGCCAACTGGGAGCGTTTTAGAAAGTATTTTTTAATGTTTCAATAGGTTAATGTTTGACACGTAAGTTGTGGTCAGATATCAATTCAATCGATTTTTAAACCAATTGCTATAAGGAGGTTCAGTTTGATGAAACAGTATTCCATAAGTCCTGATGGTGAAAAGTTCCAGTTACCCGAGCCGGAGGAGTATACAAGGGAATTCGAACGGCTAAAGAATATAGTACATGACCAGCGAGACAAGGGGCGTGAGATTGTGGTGGTCATGGGTGTGGGATTTGTCGGTGCTGTAATGGCGGCAGTGGTGGCTGATTCGGAAGATGAAAATGGCAATCCCGTCAAGTTTGTCATTGGAATGCAGCGGCCGAGCACTCGCAGCTACTGGAAGATTCCCTTGCTGAACCGGGGATTGCCTCCTGTACAGGCAGAGGACCCGGAGGTGTTGCCGATGATTCACCGCTGTGTTAATGAGAAAAAGACCCTTACGGCTACGTTTACTTACGACGCTCTGAAACTTGCAGATGTGGTGGTTGTAGACGTTCAGTGTGATTACCTGAAGGAATCTTTGGGTGATGTGAAGAATGGACAGACGGACATGGCCGCATTGGAGATATCCTTGGAGATCATCGCCGAACACATCATCCCTGATGCGCTTGTGCTCATCGAAACAACCGTGGCCCCGGGCACCACCGAACAGGTGGCTTATCCCATTATGAGGAAAGTGTTTCGCAAACGCGGTATTGAAAGTGATCCCTTGTTGGCCCATAGTTTTGAAAGGGTGATGCCCGGCAGGCATTATGTTGCCAGCATCCGCGATTTTTGGAGGGTTTGCAGCGGAATCAACCAAGAGGCCACCGGCCGGGTGGTAAAGTTTCTCGAAGAAGTGATCAATACGGATGATTATCCTCTTACTGTATTAAATCGGCCCATTGAGTCGGAAACGGCAAAAATCGTGGAAAATAGTTACCGTGCAACGATTCTGGCGTTCCTCGACGAATGGAGTCTGTTTGCCGAACGAAATGGCGTTGACCTTATCAAAGTTCTCGAAGCTATCAAGGTTCGACCCACACACAGCAACATTATTTTTCCGGGACCCGGCATTGGCGGCTACTGCCTGCCCAAAGACGGCGGGCTGGGAATATGGGCATACCGACACATTCACGGGTTTGAAGACGATATTTTCAAGGTTACCCCCCTCGCCATCAATATCAACGACACCCGGTCATTGCACGTGGCCCAACTTACCCGCGATGCACTCCGCAATATGAGCCGTCCGCTGGCGGCCGCCGAAATCCTGCTCCTTGGAGCCTCTTATCGCGAGGATGTTGGAGACACTCGATACAGCGGATCTGAGTTGGTCGTTCGCAGACTGACTGAAATGGGAGCTGAACTTAGGGTGCACGACCCCTATGTACAGCACTGGTGGGAATTTGAAAAGCAAGACGAGTACCCTTCCCCGACGCATAGCCTGAAAAGGTTCTTTCGCAGCCAGGACAAACTTGCCGACCTGCACGTTAAGAAAGACTTGTCACAGGCATTACACGGTTGCGATGCGGTTATTTTTGCAGTCAGACACAAGCATTATTTAGATCTGGACCCCGATAAAGTAGTGGAGACCGCCGGCGCTCCCCTGGCAGTAATCGACTGCTTCGGTATATTGGATGATATTAAAATCAAACGCTATTTCGAACTTGGCTGTGAGGTCAAGGGATTGGGCCGAGGCCACGTCAAAAGGATTAAGGATCAGGTGCGAGCCGAGAGAGAGGAAATGCTGCTGGCATTAAGCGCCAAGCACAAAGCGGATCGCCCCTAGTTCGGACTCTGGAGTACTTGCATAGGTTAGGGGATAGGACGTAAAAATTAAAAACAGTTGGTTATCAAAACCGGTAGTAACTCCAAAAGTATCGAAATCATTCACAACAACAATTTTTATGCAGATATCATATTTTTCTGGTGTCAGGTTAAATAGATCCTATTGTTGAAAATTGTCGAAACGTCTCTGTATAGGACAAATTATTTTCTCAGATAAACTCCCAAATCTTTTTCAAGTAATTTTGTATTATTGAACTGTGCACCGACATTGCGGTCGTTGGCCCATTTTATTTTGATAGTCGTGTGGATTTCTGTTTTCATTGGATTATCTAAGTTAAATTTCAATTCGACTAAATCATCTTTGGAAAAATTATGTGGCTTAAAAGTTGTAAAATTGATTCCAGTCATTGAAATGTCTATGATTAGAATATCATCCCTTTCATTTTTTTCATGGATAAAGCATTCACCACCAATCTGAACCTTTTTACGGTAATACTTTCGAAA
>Ga0307991_1002344_pt1 | contig 12866 bp, 9 predicted proteins | sample EllFjometagen131_FD_203146 | JGI IMG/M metagenome (GOLD analysis project Ga0307991, IMG submission 203146) | Marine microbial communities from Ellis Fjord, Antarctic Ocean - #131 | ecosystem: Environmental > Aquatic > Marine > Unclassified | place: Southern Ocean | collected 2014-10-08
CCTATTCCACCGTGACGCTTTTTGCCAGATTGCGTGGTTGATCGACATCGGTCCCCTTATACACCGCAATGTAGTAGGACAACAGCTGCAACGGGATCGAGGTTATTACCGGCATTAAATCATCACAGATGGTGGGCACGGTAAATGCGACATCTGCGGTCTCATTAAAGCATGGGCAGGTGGAATCACTGATAGCGATTATCTGTCCACCACGGGCACGCACCTCTTCCATATTGGATACCACTTTTTCGAAGGTCTCGTTATGGGGGGCAATAACTACCACCGGCAGATCTTCATCAATTAGGGCAATGGGTCCATGTTTCATCTCGCCAGCCGGATACCCTTCGGCATGAATGTAGGAGATCTCTTTGAGTTTCAGGGCACCCTCAAGGGCGATAGGATATTGGTTGCCACGCCCAAGGTAGAGGAAATCGTGCACATGGATAAATTGGCGCGCCGCTTTTTCAATGGCGCTATCCAGCTCCAGCGTTTGTTCAAGTTTGCGCGGCAGGGTTAGCAGTTCATTGATAAGTTGCTGGTTCTGTGTTTTGTCGATGCGCTGACGCACCCGCGCCAGATGCAGTGCGAACAAAAACAGCGCTACCAGCTGGGTGGTAAACGCTTTAGTGGAGGCGACACCAATCTCTGGTCCGGCATGGGTATAGATCACCCCTTCACTTTCACGGGCAATGGATGATTCCACCACATTGCAAATTGCCACCACCTTACCACCACGTTCGTGGGCTTCGCGTAACGCCGCAAGAGTATCTGCTGTTTCACCGCTTTGGCTGATCACCAGCGTCAACGTTTTGTCACTGACCAGTGGTTGGCGATAGCGGAATTCGCTGGCGATATCAACCTCAACCGGGATACGGGCGTATTTTTCGATAAGAAATTTTCCCACCAGCGCGGCGTGCCACGAAGTACCACAAGCAACAATGTATAGCCGATCAAAGTCGGCAAGCTGAGCAGCGCTGAGGTTTAATTCACTGAGCACTACCTCATCCTTAGCCTCATTAATGCGTCCGGCAATGGTGTCGGCAATGGCGCGCGGCTGCTCATAAATTTCCTTGAGCATGAAGTGACGATAGCCACCCTTTTCGGCCATGGTCGGGCTCCAGGTGATGGTTTTAACCTTTGGAGCAACAGCTTCGCCACTCAGGGTAGTAATCTCCATCTGAGCGCGACTGAACACCACCATTTCGTTGTCGTTGAGAAAAATCATCTCACGGGTATGACTGAGCATCGCCGGAATATCGGAAGCGACAAAGTACTCCCCGTGACCCTGCCCAATTACCAGAGGCGAACCAGCTTTGGCGGCAATCATCATATCTGGGCATAGATCGCACACCACGGCGATAGCAAAGGCACCGCGTAATTCATGCAAAGCCAGCCGTACCGCTTGAGGAAAACTAGCGCTATTTTTGTAATGATTTTCTATCAGGTGAGCGATGATTTCGCTGTCTGTCTGCGAAAGAAAGTTGTGACCTTTAGCTTCAAGCTGCTGTTTCAGTTGCAAGTAGTTCTCAATGATTCCGTTGTGAACTACAACAAAATTACCGGCACGATGAGGGTGAGCGTTTGCCGTAGATGGTTTACCATGGGTGGCCCAGCGTGTATGTCCGATGCCCAGAGTGCCCGGCAGAGGTTGCTGCTGGAGCAATTGCTCCAGATTAACCAGTTTACCCTCGGCGCGCTGAGTATGTAATTCACCGTTATGGACAGTGGAAATGCCCGCTGAATCGTAACCACGATATTCCAAACGGCGCAGCCCCTCTAATACCACTGTTGCTGCTGATTTTTCTCCGATATAGCCAACAATTCCGCACATGTGTTACACCATTTCTGTGAGAGTAGAACTTACACTATGGTTATCTACCGCATAACTCAGCATCAATCTTTCCGTTTGCGCCAACCGGCAATGATCCGCTGCTCACTGCGGGATAATGCCAGAGCATCGGCAGGGACATCTTTGGTGATGGTAGATCCGGCACCGATCAGACTGTTGCGCCCAATGGTAACCGGAGCAATAAACTGGGTATCACTGCCGACAAATACGCCGTCTTCGATGATGGTTTTGTGCTTGTTGACACCATCGTAATTACAGGTGATGGTGCCACAGCCCAGGTTGACATCGCGCCCCAGTTCGGCATCACCAATATAGGTGAGATGGCTGGCTTGGGAGCGCTCACCGATAATAGATTTTTTGGTCTCGACAAAATTGCCGATTTTATTGTTGCCGCATAGCACTGTGCCCGGGCGCAGATGAGCCATGGGACCGACTGTAGAATGTTCACCCAGCGCAGAGTCTTCCAGCGCACTGCTAGCCTTGATGTAACTATGGTCGGCAATGGTGCAGTTATCGATCACAACACCGGTTTCAATGGTGCAATTATTGCCGATGGTAGTGTTGCCACGCACGTGCGCACCGGGATAGATGGTGGTATCAGCACCAATGACGACACCATCATCAATGTAGGTGGTATCCGGATCTATCAGAGTTACCCCGGCAACCATGTGCGCGTGATTGATACGAGCGCGTAATATTTTACCCGCCTGCGCCAATTGTACCCGGTCGTTAATACCCATGGCCTCACTGGCATCACCCAAGGTAGCAGCTACTACTTTACCGCCGCGTAGGCGCGCTAGGGCAATTATATCGGTTAAATAATATTCCCCCTGGGCATTATTGTTGCTCAACTGCTGAATTAATTCAAAAGCTAGGGGAGCGGCAAAAGCATAGATACCGGTATTGATCTCTTTAATCTCCCGTTCCTTTATGCTGGCATCTTTTTCTTCTACGATCCGTTCAACTTCACTCCCACTGCGCACAACTCTTCCATAACCCTGCGGATTATCGACTATAGAGGTGAGGACACTGACATCGGCCTGTGCATTGGCGTGGTCATGCAACATTTTTTCCAGCGTTTGACGGCGCAATAACGGTACGTCACCACACAATAGCAAAATAGTTCCGGAAAAATCAGCCAGACCAGCCTGAGCTACCTGCAACGCGTGGCCAGTGCCCAGCTGTTGCTGTTGCTCGACAAAAACTACATTGTTCCCGGTAAACGCTTGCCGCACGCGCTCGGACTCATGACCTACTACCATCACCGTAGATGAACAACCAAGTTCTTGCGCTAGGCGCAATGGATATGCAGCTAAAGGTTTACCAGCAATGGGGTGTAACACTTTAGGACACTCAGACTGCATGCGCGTCCCTTTGCCGGCGGCAAGGATAACAGCAGCTAGGTTTTGTATAGGCATCGTAATCCCTCTTAGATTATGTTAAACTAGCTTCTTTTAACTTAAATGCGCAGATACGTCAAGCTGGATACCTGTAGGTATTGGCAATACTGGTACTGCCATCAGCTGAAAAAATTGGTTGAGACTAGCCTCGTGCACAGCACGATTTTGCCACATTAATACTCGAGGACAAGATTTGCATGAATGAACGTGATAATCGGGCAAAAATATCTCAGAGCATTGATGAAATTGACGCGCGCATTAACGCCTTACGTATCCATTATGAGCAATACTTCGCCGGTGTGGAAAAACGTGCCCCCATTCGCGAGCAGGAAGATATGGCGCGTGATTTGCGCCACCTCAGTCAACGTAAAATTATTCAGACCGAATTGCGCTACAGGTTCAACAACCTGGCCAGCCGCTTTCATGTCTATCAAGGTATGTGGGAACGGCTCCAGCGTGAGATGGATGAGGGGCGCTTCCAGCGACATAAACATAAAACCAGCCCAGCAGCAATCGTTGATAACGGAGCTACTGAGGTTGAGCGTATCTATAGCGAATACAACAAAATCTGTCAGCAATGCCATACTGTAGTTCCGTCACGAGCCCAACTTGAAGCATTCATTCGCCAACAGCGCGACGCTCTTCAGTCGAAATATGGCAACGTCCAGTGTCAATTTCAGGTAACCAGTGAAAACGGTAAACCCAAAATCAAAGTCAGCTTAAAGCGATAAAATATGCCATCTGTCTCTATTACATTTGTCACGCTGCACGTGCGTGAGTCTGCCCAAGCTGTACCTTTAGCGGCAGCCACCATCGTCGCCGCACTTCCCACCAAACATTGCCCCCAAACACGTTTAGTAGATGCGTATCTGACGCAGAGCGATGAGGAGATTCTGGCTAAAGTAATCCAGAATATTCCGGAAATCGCTGAGCATATTCCATGCATATCTTTCAGCCTCTATGTGTGGAATAAGCAGCGGACACTCAGCTTGGCTCACAGCCTGCGCCAGCTGTACCCCTGCGCCACGTTGCTGGTGGGCGGACCTGAAGCAACAGCCTGCCCGCAGTCATTGATCGAACTGCAACTGTTTGATGGGGTTATTGCCGGAGAGGGGGAATTGATTTTCCCGGCTATCATAGAAGCGCTGCTCAATAACCAGCCTATTCCAGATGCAACACTATCAGCGGCACCGCCTGTTGACATGACTCAACAGGTGTCGCCGTGGCTTAGTGGTATTTTGCAACCGCAGCACGGCGTACTGTGGGAAACAGCCCGCGGCTGTCCATTCAACTGCGCCTTCTGCTACGATGCGCGGGGTAGTTATGGAGTACGGGAAATCCCGTTGCAGCGGTTAGAACAAGAGCTTCAGCTGTTCGATCAAGCGAATGTTGCACAGGTATGGGTACTGGATTCCACTTTCAATTATCCCGCTGAGCGCGGGAAAAAACTGTTACGGCTGCTAGCCAAGTACGCACCTCACTGTCATTTTCATCTTGAGGCTAAGGCAGAATTTCTTGACGAAGAGACCGTTGATCTACTGCAACAAATCAGTTGTTCGGTGCAGGTCGGGCTGCAATCTTGCCGACCAGCAGTATTGCGACATATAAACCGTACCTTGGATATTAATGTCTTTAGCAGCAAAGTGCAGATGCTCAGCGCAGCGGGAATAACCTTCGGCATCGATCTGATATATGGTCTGCCCACCGACGATGTGCAGGGCTTACGCGACAGCATAAACTTTGCCCTGCAGTTTTATCCTAATCAGATAGAAATCTTCCCTTTAGCGTTACTGCCCGGCACCAAACTTCATGAGGTGAAGGAGCGCTATGCTCTGCAGGCTCAGGAAGAACCACCTTACAACGTTATTAGCAGTGCGAGCATGACTGGTGAACAGTTGCTGCAGTGCGATAAATTAGCGGCGGCCACCAGTATATTCTACAACACCGGTCGTGCCATGGCTTACTTTTTGCCCTTATGTCAGGCGTGCAACCTGACGGCGCTGGAATTTGTCGAATTTTTTGCCCAGTGGTTGGAATCTGATGGCAAGGACCAAGTGGGTGCCTGGTGGATGTTAGACTGGTCAGCGCAACAAGTGTTAAACATGCAGCAGCGATTTATCCTTCAGTTATTTGCAACCCATGGAGTAGAGCACTTGAGCTCTCTGGCGTTGGATGTAATTTTTTTGAATAGCTGTTGGTCCGACACCTTAATAGGCGTTGAAACCGTTGTCCAGCCACAGCTGGTTGAGCAGTTAGATGAACAAACACTATTGGAACAACCTTGGCAATTGTCATCAACTGTAAGTATTCAAAAATTTTCCTATCCGATTGATGAATTAAGCTGTATTGATGATTTTGATCTTATTGAGATGTACGAAACCATGCAGCCATGCGCTTCTACTGGCTTATTTTTGCGTCACGGCGAACAGGTTTTTTGTGAATCCATTGACGATATCTTTGCTATCCTGCTAACCGGAAGCAACAACAGCCAAACACCTATCCAGATTCTCGCTTCGTTCGCCGCCGTTCTTAGTCGGCAGGAATGCTTAGAGCTGGTCGCTTTTGCTGTCAGTGAAGGGCTATTAGTTTCTGAAACAGATTAGACTAATGGTTTACTATTTGGCGGAGTAGCCAGGTCATCGTAACTCAGTCGTAGGGCACGTTTTACCCGCGCCACCAGACGCACGGCATTTATCGGTTTGGCAATAAAATCGATAAAACCCATATCCAGCAGTTTGGCCTCATCCTGCGCTGTCGACTTATTGGAATAAGCAATAACAGGTATTTGTTTTGTTGCAGGATTGTTGTGCAGAGTATTAAACAGATCTACACCATTTATCCCCGCCATGGAAACCTCAGCAATTACCAAGTGGGGATGTTTCTGACCTACCAGAGTGAGGGCGCCATCCGCCTGCGATGCCTTAATTACTTCAAAGCCCTCATTGCTTAATGCTGCAGCTGTTACCGATAGTGCCAGCTCCTGATTATCATAAACTAAAACTCGCCACCAATCCCCCTGTGCCGGGGTATCGATGGCCTTTAGGTAGTGCATATTTATTGCAGCATGGATCTCTTGCGGTGTTGTTAAGTAAGGTATTATGCGCAGCCCGGTACCAAAAGACAGGGTATCCAGTGTTTCCATGTCCAGAGGATTAACCATAGCCAGATACATGGTTTTGTTCTCTATACGCAAAGGGAAAATCAGCTTTTGGAGAGCTTTCTCACTGTCGACAAGCTCGAGTAATGACTTTGGAAACTCATGCTGAGAAATGTTTTTAACGGTTTTAAGACCAAACTGGCGCGCTAAAACTAATGCGATATCGCTTTCCGAGATAACCTTCTGCTCCTCTAGGATCTGCCCCAGACGCTTGCCGCTACGACTTTGCTCTGTCAGGGCCTTTTCTAGCGCTAGTGCATCAATGATTCCTTCTTCTAGCAGTACCTCGCCAAATCTTTTTCGCTTTGCCATAACACACCCGCCGTCATAATAAGGTTAGATTGTTATTTATCGAAAACCGCATGGTCATTATTTATAGCAGGTTATTTGAATTTGTTTAGTGTTTTTTTATTTTAGGAAAGTATTTTACTTAAATCCGTCGGCGTAAACCTATATTTATTTTTGCAGTATTCACAGGTAACAACAGTATCCTCTTGGCGCTGCGCCAAAGCAAATAGCTCTTCTGCTGGCAACCCGGACAGCATTTTCATCACATACTGCTTGGAGCAACTACAATTGAAAGTTAACTCATAGCTACTTTGGAGCTCAAAGGGAATTCCCTGTAGTACCCGCTCAAGAATAGCCATTGGCGTCTGACCTGCACGCAGCATGGTGGACACTGGCTCTAGTCCTTGCAATGTTGCTTCGATCTGCGCAAGAATTTCATCACTGCAGCCTGGCAATGCCTGAATCAGCAGCCCGCCACTGGCAGCCACACCAGCTTGACTGTCCAGAGTAACACCCAGTGCTAACGATGTAGGTATTTGTTCTGAGGTGGCAAAATAATGGGCAATATCCTCAGCAATCTCGCTGGTTACCAGTTGCACCGTGCCGTGATAGGGTTCTTTTAAATTCAGATCTTTAATTACATGGAGAAATCCTGCTTTACCAATAGCGTTGGCAACGTCAAAATTATCATTTTTAGGGGGCAGATTGCACACCGGCTGTTTGATGGTCGCGCGCACACCACCATAAGCATCTGTTTCTGCCTGTAGTTTCTGCAGCGGACCGTTAGCTTCGATAGTCAGTGCTAAACGCTGCGAACCCTTGAGCAAGCTGCCCATCAAGCAGGTGGCGCTCACCAAGCGCCCCAGTGCCACCGTAGCGGTAGGGTCAGTCCCTTGCAGAGCACATATCTGAGCAACTAGATTTGTCGTGCTGGCTGCACTGGCCCGGATAGAGCCATCGCAAGACATTAACCGCACCAACTGGTCTGGCATAAACCGTCTCCCTCTATTTACTCGTTTTGTCCCTGCCAACTGGTCAAGCGCTGCTGTGCCTTATCAGCTTCCGGTGTCGCTGGATATTGCTCGACAACCTTCTGCAAAATAACCTGCGCATTGCGAACATCACCCAGAGCGTAAAAGGCTAGTCCCTGCTTCATCAATGCTGCGGAAACTTTGGGATGTTGGGGATGCTTTTGAATTACGTCCTGAAATTGCAGGATAGCATTTTCATATTTTTTATCGCCGTAATAGGTTTCACCAATCCAGTACATGGCATTAACTGCCAAGCTATGATTAGGATATTGCTGGACAAACTTAGTAAAAAGTTCCCGTGATTGGCTGAACTCGCCCTGATGCTGCACCAACTGTAATGCCTGTTGATACAGTGTAGTAGCGGCATCACTATACTGAGTATTCGCTGCTGGCACCGGTGAAGACGGTATACTTGCTGGAGATGCAGCTAACGGTGTTGCGGCAGGATTAATTGGCGATACAACCGAGGGTGTCTGCACAACTGGGGGCAGCGGCTCAGTAGATTTTCTATTCATCAGTTGTGCCACCTGCAAGCTGAGATCATTCTGGGCTAGGTTCAGTTCTTCACGCAACTGGTTCATATTATGTTGCTGGTCTTCCAAACGCCCGGTCAAGGTCTGGACATCAACCTGCAGGCTATCCAGCTCAGCTTTCAAGTTAGCTTGTTGCCGCCCGATGTTGTTCAACTGTTGACCATCGTTAAGCTGCGCCACTTGCTGCACAGGTCGTTGCTCAATATTGCGCAACCGTTGATCCAAAGATTGGATTTGTGCCTTAAACTCTGCCTGCTGTTGGGGCAAGAGGCAGCCACCAAGTAAAACACACACAGCACCGCCGGCAATAAACAGTGGAAAACGTGACATTATCTACCTCCTTAAACCGAACGGGGCCGCGCACTTTTACATGCACAGCCCCGATCAAGCAAAAACTGGAAATCAACTAATTAAAACTGTGGAGTAAACTCAGCGCGGCGATTCAGTGCCCAAGATGCTTCATTATTGGAAGCATCAAGAGGCTTTTCTTCACCGTAAGAAATTGTACCTAGTCGTTGCGGCGCAATGCCCATGGATACCAAGTAGTTCGCGGCAGCAATTGCACGACGCTCACCAAGTGCTAGGTTATACTCATCAGAGCCGCGCTCGTCACAATGTCCAGAAATCTGCACATTGGCAGCGTTGTTAACCTGTAGGTAACGGGTATTTTCATCTAAAATGGCACGCGCTTGCTCGGTAAGCAGGTGCTGATCAAAATCAAAATTTACATTTTGCAGCACTGGTGCTGCAACTGCTGGTTCAACTACTACTGCTGGTTCAATTACTGCTGGTGCCTCTGTTACTGCCGCATCGCTATAACTGGGCACAGTTGCAGGAGCTGTAGTTTCCCCCATTTGGGTAGTCTCGCACGCATCCTCTTCTTCGTCTTGCATTAAACCAGCGCAACCCGTAGACAACACAGCAACCAACGCCACAAGGGCTAGCAATTTAATTGTTTTCATTTTTAGTGCTCCTTAAAATTATTATATGCAGTTCTAGCTTGCGCCAGACAATTATATTCGAGTATACAGAGAACTCAATAAAAAACAAGAAATTATGCGCCACCAACCAACAGGATAATTACAGACGAAATAACTAAAAGCCGCACAATAGCTGTTTTTGCGCCTTTATTGTACACATCAATTTGACATAATCCACTAGTTTCATTTACTATGCGCACAGCATAAAAGGAGCATGATGAATATGGATTACAGCCCACTACAACAACAGATAAAACAACTTGCCCAGCAACGAGACGCTCTTATTTTAGCACACAACTATCAGTGTGACGAAATTCAGGAAATTGCTGATATAACTGGAGACTCGCTGGCGTTATCTATAGCCGCAGCCGCAACGGAAAAACAGGTGATCGTGTTTTGCGGTGTCCATTTTATGGCAGAAAGCGCGGCAATTTTAGCCCCAGATAAAACTGTGTTGCTACCTAACTCTGCTGCCGGTTGTCCCATGGCCGACATGGTCACCCCAGAAACATTGCAAGTTATGCGGGCGCAACACCCTGGTGTTCCAGTGGTTGCCTATGTCAACACCAGCGCTGCCATCAAAGCGCTAAGTGATATCTGCTGCACCAGCGCCAATGCGGTTAAGGTGGTTGCCTCGCTGCCCGATGATGAGGTTATACTGATACCAGATCGCAATTTAGGTAATTACATCGCTACGCAAGTGGATAAAAAATGCTTTCTGTGGCCTGGCTGTTGTCCGATTCATGATAAATTGACAGTGCAGCAAGTACAGAAGTGCCAAGCGGAGCACCCGCAAGCCATATGTCTGGCTCATCCCGAGTGTCCCCCCGCAGTGCTCGAACATGCTGCGCATATACAATCTACCGGTGGCATGCTGGAATTTGTCCGCACCAGCAGTCATAGACAATTTATCATTGCCACTGAGCGCGGTATTTTATGCCAGCTGAAAAAAGAGAACCCGGACAAAGAGTTCTTCTTCCCTGATTACGCGTTCATCTGTAAAGACATGAAACTTACCACCCTTGAAGATGTGCGCGCTTGTCTCGAGACCCTGCAACCCCAGGTTCAGGTAGCAGAAGAGATTCGCCTCTTGGCACAGCGCTCTCTCCAGCGTATGTTGGCGATCCCGCGTGATTGATGCTGAATCAGCTGATCAGAATAACGGCACCAAGGTTAGCCACGGGCGTGTTTCGGCACGTCCTTTTATTTTGTGGAGGACCAGGCCGTGCCTGAAGAACAATTAGCCTATACCACACTCAACTCTTTTGTTAGCGCCGTGACCACCACCAGTATTTCTGCCGAGGTGGTAGGATTGACCGGCTCCAGCAATGCCCGCTTTATGGCTGGATTACTAGCCGACCAACAGCAACCGCTATTGATTGTGCTGGCTAATCTGGAACAAGCACGGCAGATGCAGCACGAGCTGCAATTTTTCGCGGCTCAACCAGATAAGATTCATCTTTTCCCGCACTGGGAAGTAGCTCCATACGAACCACTTACACCGCACAGCGAATTAGAAGCTACGCGCCTGGCGACACTCCATGCACTGCTCAATAGCAGCGCTCAAGCGGTGGTAACCACGATCAATGCCATCCAACAACGCTTGATCCCGCGCAACGTTTTACTCCAGTTGACTGAAGAGTTGATTCTGGAAGATGAATATCCACGTCCAATCTTGCAGCAACGCTTTACCGCCCTTGGTTATCGCGCCGTGTCCCTGGTTGAAGATCGCGGCACCTTCTCCCTGCGCGGCGATATTCTGGATATCTATCCACCTACCATGACTCAACCAGTGCGCATCGAATTTTATGGTGACTATATTGAGCGCATGCGCTTATTTGATCCTGTAAGCCAGCGCAGCAACACAGAAGAGCTGCAAAAACTGGTATTGTTACCAGCGCGCGAAATGGTACTGGCTGGGGATCATCTACAGTATTTCAGTACCAGCCTAAAGCAGCGGTGTGACGACCTTGCCATGACGCGGACCAAACGCGAAGCGGTAATGGAAGAGGTGCGCGAAGGGTTGTTAGCACCGGGGCGCTGTTTCCTGCTACCCCTGAATTACCCCACCCTGGAGACACTGTTCGACTACCTCGACACCAAGCGCCTGATTATTTGTGATGCTCCCGCTGTCGAGCAGGAGCTGGACAATTTTAGTCAGCAAATAGCTCGCGGCATTGAGCGCATGGCGGCTGGGAGTGAGCCCTATATTGAACCGCACAGTTTGTATCTGGCAACGCAGGAACTGGAAGCCAAGCTGGGGCAGATGCGGCGCATTGATTTCTCCGCTTTGCATCTGTACCACTTAGAACAACAACGCAGCCTGTTCCGCGTAAATAGCCACAGTAATGCTGGCATCCATAACGCTAGCGGACCTGCCGACAAACCACAGCACGGTACCGCTACTGGCAGTCACATCCGGCGGCTGGTAACCCAGTTGCAGTTATGGCTGGAACAGCAGTGGACAGTGGTGCTGGTCTGTCGTCAATCCGGTCAGGCAGAACGGCTGTGCGATCTGCTTGAACCACACAATCTAATACCAAAAATCGAGAACAATCGGCGCTGGCGCGAGGGACAACCAGCTGGGCTATCACTGCTCATTGGAAATTTAAGTCGTGGTTTTCAATTACCTGACGAAAGGTTGGTCGTACTAACCGAAGAGGAGATCTTTGGTCAGCGTGCCCGCTTACAACAGCGCCAGCAGCTGCGCACCAAGGCTGCACTATCATCGCTGGCCCAGCTCAAAGAAAACGACTATGTCGTGCACACTGACCACGGTATTGCCCGCTATCTTGGATTGGAGCAGCTGAGCAGCGGTAGTATGAATGGTGACTTTATGCAGCTTGAGTATGCTGGTGGCGATCGCCTGTATCTCCCCATCGAGCGCATTGAAAAAGTGCAAAAATACGCGGCTGCCGATGGACAAAATGTTCATCTCGATAAAATGGGTGGTAACGGCTGGCAAAAAACTTGCACTAAGGCACGCATAGTGGTGGAAGAGATGGCGCAGGAGCTGTTGAAAATCTATGCCCGCCGCCAAATGGAAACAGTTGAGCCGTTTTCTGCCCCCGATGAGGTTTTTCGTGAATTCGAGGCCGCTTTCCCCTACGAGGAGACCCCCGATCAACTGGCTGCTATTCAAGATGTACTCGCAGATATGCAATCCGGGCATCCCATGGATCGCCTCATCTGTGGCGATGTCGGCTACGGCAAGACCGAGGTGGCTATCCGCGCAGCGTTTAAGGCGGTGCTTGATAGTAAACAGGTGGCCATCATCGTGCCCACCACAATTTTAGCGCGCCAACACTTTGCCACCCTGCTGCAACGCTTTAAAGATTACCCAGTAAATGTCGATATGATTTCTCGCGTTCGCACGGCAGCTGAGCAAAAACAGGTTATCGCCAAGCTTGCCGCTGGTAGCATCGACGTCGTAGTTGGTACCCACCGTCTGTTGCAGCGTGACATCCAATTTAAAGATTTAGGTCTGGTTGTTATCGACGAAGAGCAACGCTTTGGGGTCTCGCATAAAGAACGGCTGAAAAAGATGCGTGCCCAGGTAGCAATGCTGACGCTTAGTGCCACCCCCATTCCGCGTACTCTTAATATGGGAATGATCGGTATGCGCGAC